>Ga0209715_1000464_pt1 | contig 35095 bp, 36 predicted proteins | sample COGITO_mtgs_1205_2_FD_184809 | JGI IMG/M metagenome (GOLD analysis project Ga0209715, IMG submission 184809) | Pelagic marine microbial communities from North Sea - COGITO_mtgs_120503 (SPAdes) (version 2) | ecosystem: Environmental > Aquatic > Marine > Epipelagic ... | reverse complement strand
TTTTGCAATTTTCGGTAAGATATATTTGGTGAGTAAAAGATAGAATGTACTATATGTAGCACATAACCAGAAAAATTGTGTAAAATACGTGGTTGGATCTAATTGTGGCATAAAAAACAATGATTTTTAAAACAAAGAAAAATAGAATGGGAAAGTGGCTGAGCGGTTCAAGGCGACAGACTGTAAATCTGCTGACTTTCGTCATCGCAGGTTCGAATCCTGCCTTTCCCATATTTTTTTACTACGGTTAGATAACATAATGGTAATGTATTGGATTGCAAATCCTATAATGACGGTTCAAGTCCGTCTCTAACCTTAATAAGGCTTATTATGGCGAATATAACTTAATCGGTTAAAGTGTCAGACTGTGACTCTGAAAATACGGGTTCAATTCCCGTTATTCGCCTTTAAAGATGTTAATGATAGAAGTTGTGTTATAGAATTATTTACTGTAAAAAGCATATCTAGAGGAACTTGTTGTAAAACTAAGATATCTTCAATTTTTATATCTTTATTTGTTAAAGTATTAATATTAAAAAGATTTAATAAAGTTTTTCCGTAGGATCCTGCAATTATACTACAAGGTAATTCATGGTGTTTAGACATCCGTTGAAATTTTTTCAACACTTTTTTGAATGTATTCAAATTATGTATACATACTATTCGACAAGTTCCTGTTATAGTTGATAATAAAGGATTAATCCATTCTGTTTGATTTGTTTGTATTCGATGGACGGGTATCTGTTTTATTTGAATAGAGGAATCAATTGAATGAAGAGTTTCGAGAAAAGTAGTATTTTCATTTGATGCTAGTGGGTTCATTTGTACAACTAAAGTGAAAGGTGAAGCACTTAGTTCAGTTTTAATTGCATTTGTCAAACAATTTTTTTCGTACATACAAATACTTGTTTTTTTATAATGTGCTTTTAGTATAAAATGCATATTATATTTTTTTGCAAATTTAGTACTCTTGTTAAAAAGTAACAAAAAAAAAGAGAAATACTTATGAATACTCAAGCAGAATATATTTTATCAAAGGTAGATAGTTTAATTAATTGGGCTAGAAAAGGGTCTTTATGGCCAATGACTTTTGGTTTAGCTTGCTGTGCTGTGGAAATGATGCATACAGGAGCTGCTCGTTATGACTTAGATCGTTTTGGTATGATTTTCCGCCCAAGTCCAAGACAGTCTGATGTTATGATTGTAGCAGGTACATTAACAAATAAAATGGCACCAGCTCTTCGTAAGGTTTATGATCAAATGCCAGAACCACGTTGGGTTATTTCTATGGGAAGTTGTGCAAATGGAGGTGGGTATTACCACTATTCATATGCCGTTGTTCGTGGATGTGATCGTATTGTTCCTGTTGATGTTTATGTACCTGGCTGTCCACCAACAGCTGAAGCTTTATTGTATGGTTTAATGCAATTACAGAAAAAAATCCATGCTCAAAAAAATACATTACTTTGGTATTCGAAGTAATTTAAAAGTGAGAAAGTCACATAAAAAAAAAAGATAAAGTATGAACCAATCTTTTGTACATGTGTTAACCAGCATGGTACCTAAATGGTTAGAAGAAATTCATGTTATTCGTGATGAAATAATCTGTATTGTACCGTCATGGGCTTTACTACCTTTTCTGACATTTTTAAAGAACCATACAAATACACAATTTAAGATGTTAATTGATATTACAGCAGTTGATTATCCTTCACGCTCTTCTCGTTTTGAAGTTGTGTATCAACTCTTAAGTGTTCACTATAATGCACGCCTTCGTGTAAAAACAAACGTTGATGAACTTACACCTGTAGAATCAGCTTCTTTCTTGTACCCATCAGCTAATTGGTTTGAGCGTGAAACATGGGATATGTTTGGTATTTGTTTTTTAAATCATCCTGATCTACGTCGTATTTTGACTGATTATGGTTTTGAAGGACACCCTTTACGAAAAGATTTCCCAGTCAGTGGTTACGTAGAATTCCGTTATGACGATTCAAAAAAGCGTGTTATTTCAGAACCAGTAGAATTAGCGCAAGAATTTCGTTATTTTGATTTTTCTAGTCCTTGGGAATTAATCGAAAAAAAGTAATTAATAGTACTAAAATTGATATGCACACTATTTTTAGTGTGCATATTAATATAGTATGTATAGTAAAATTATTCCCACTCAAGAGCACCTTTACGCCATTCATATACAAAACCAATGGTAAGGATAAGTAAAAAAATAACCATGGTCCAAAATCCAGTGAGCTGAATGGTATGTAATGATATAGCCCATGGAAATAAAAATGTTACTTCTAAATCAAAAATAATGAATAGAATAGCAACTAAATAAAACCGAATATCAAAGCGTGCTCGAGCATCGTCGAATGGGTCAAAACCACATTCATATGCAGACACTTTTTCTGGGTCAGCTTTTTGTGTAGAAAACACAAAAGATAAACTTAAAATAAGCATAGATAAAACCATGCTAATCACAAGATATACGAGTAATGGTACGTATTCACTCATAGAAACCTTTATTTTTTTCTTTCGGGTGTTTAGCTCAGTTGGTAGAGCATCTCGTTTACACCGAGAATGTCAGCGGTTCAAGTCCGTTAACACTCATAATGGGAAAGTAGCTTAATGGTAGAGTCCTGGCCTGTCACGCCAGTGGGTGCGGGTTCAAGTCCCGTTTTTCCCGACGTTTTTTTATGAAGTTAATTGTTATTAACGATCTACTTCACCGAATACAATATCTTGTGTTCCAATAATTGTTACAACATCAGCTAACATATGGTTCTTCGCCATAAAATCTAGTCCTTGTAAATGTACAAATCCTGGAGCACGAATTTTACAACGATACGGCTTATTTGAACCATTACTTACTAAATACACACCAAATTCACCTTTAGGTGCTTCAACAGCTGTATAAGTTTCAGAAGCTGGGACCACAAAACCTTCTGTATAAAGTTTAAAATGATGAATTAAAGATTCCATAGATTCTTTCATATGTGTACGTGAAGGGGGTGTAATCTTTCGATCATCTGACTTAATAGTTCCTTCCGGTAACATATTAATACATTCCATAATAAGTCGAAGACTTTGGCGCATTTCTTCAATACGAATTAAATAACGATCATAACAATCCCCACGTGAACCAACAGGAATATCAAACGCAAGTTTATCATAAATATCATATGGTTGGGTTTTACGAAGATCCCATGCAACACCAGAACCACGTATCATAACTCCAGAAAATCCCCATTGCATAGCTTCATCAGCTGTTACAACACCGATATCTACAAGACGTTGTTTCCAAATACGATTATTTGTGAGCATTTCTTCCATTTCGTCAATACGGGAAGCAAAATGTTGACAAAATACATGTACATCATCACAAAAACCAAGTGGTAAATCTTGAGAAACTCCTCCCGGGCGAATGTACGCGGCATGCATACGTGCACCTGATACACGTTCATAAAACTCCATGAGTTTTTCACGCTCTTCAAAAGCCCATAAAAAGGGTGTTAGAGCTCCTACATCCATAGCATGACAACTTAAAGCTAATAAATGATTTAAAATACGTGTAATTTCGCAGAATAAAACACGAATATACTGTGCACGTAAAGGTACTTCGCAATTTAATAATTTTTCTACAGCTAATGAATACGCATGTTCTTGTGCCATCATAGAAACATAATCTAATCGGTCAAAGTAAGGTAATGCTTGCATGTAGTTTTTATATTCAATAAGTTTTTCAGTTCCGCGATGAAGTAGTCCAATATGAGGATCTGCACGTTCCACAACCTCACCATTCATTTCTAGAACTAAACGTAGTACACCGTGCGCAGCTGGGTGTTGAGGACCAAAATTTAATGTAAAATTTTTAATTTTCTTAGAAAGAATTGCACGATCTAATGCCATACATTTATTTATTTTTTATTGATTTTGTTCTAAATTAGCAATCAAAATATCATAACTTTTAAGGAGGAATGGCTGAGTGGCTGAAGGCATTGGTTTGCTAAATCAACGTATAGATCTCTATACCATGGGTTCGAATCCCATTTCCTCCGATTTCTTCAAAAAAAATAAAAAAAAGGGGATGTAGTTCAATTGGCAGAACGCATGCTTTGCAAGCATGAAGTTACCGGTTCAAGTCCGGTCATCTCCATAAATTTAGGTCTGTACATAAAATTAATATATTTAATACTATGTGGCGCCTTCGTAGCTCAGTTGGTAGAGCGTTCCCATGGTAAGGGAAAGGTCTTCGGTTCAAGTCCGACCGTTGGCATAAAAAAAGAGTTTTGTATGATTTCAATTCAAGTCACATTAAAAGCTTTTGAAGTAAGTACTCTCAAACAACAAACAAAAGTGTTACGCGACCTTTGTCAACCTAGTGAACTAGTTCGTGTTACCGGTCTACCGTCAAAAAAGAAAATGTTTACCGTTTTACGTTCCCCACATGTTCATAAAAAATCTCGAGAACAATTTGTAATGCAGATTCAAAAAACTCGCATTTCAATTAGAGAGACATTAACCGATTTTTTTAAACACCGGGCACTTTTTGCTTGCAAACATATCCTTGGTCATCAAGTACAAATAAAACAGCGTTTAATATATAACACAAAATTGTGGACATAAGTTAAACACTTATTTGCGAAAGGTGGGACTCGAACCCACAAACATTTCTGCACTACCCCCTCAAGGTAGCGCGTCTACCAATTTCGCCACTTTCGCATAAAAAAAAGTAACATTTTATGACACGTTCGGTTTGGAAAGGTCCTTTTGTGGACGTGAGTGTATTACAACAATCAATGGACAAACGTATTCATATTTGGTCTCGAAGGTCAGTCATTATACCCCAGTATATTAATCAACAAGTATATATTTATAATGGTAAAACATTTATATCTTTAGTTATTACTGAAGATATGGTTGGTCATAAATTTGGTGAGTTTGCAATGACACGTAAACGAGCTCTTCATAAAAAAAAAGTGAAAAAAAAGAAATAATATGGCTCAGAAAATTGCACCAGCAGCATTACGATTATATACCAATAAAAAGTTCGATGCTTCTTGGTTTAGTGATCGAATGTACGGTTCTTTATTACAACAAACTTTAAATATAAAAAAATTTGTACATTCCATTTTCGAAAGTATTGGTACAAAAACAGCACTTTCTCACGTTCAAGCCACTCCACAACATATATACATCCAAAGTTTTTTTTGTTCACCGCGAGTAATGAACCAACGACTCCGAAAAAAATATGTTTCACTGGAATCAAATACGCAATTTTTACACCCTTTTGAAGCATACTTAACGTTAAAGGAGAAATTTGGGCGATACCCTCTTTTTGCTATATGTATGGGAGCTGGACATAAAAAATGGGAAACATTCCAACATATTGGTTTTATGCATCTATTATTAATGCTACAGTATCGTTCATCCAAAAAAAATCTTGTTTGGAATACTTCAAATAAAACTATGTCTGCTATGATGTTAAAAAAAAATGGGAATATGTATAATCATAAAAAATTATGGCCTATTTTAGATAATTCAGAGCAAAAGACTAATCAAGTAGTAACTAAGTATGCTTCTCATATTGAAAATGTGTTAGCACTTTATTTACAAAAAAAAGTTGTGTGGACACCTTATAAAATTAAACACGCGTTTACAAGTGCTTCTTTTGTTGCTCATTATATTGCTTTACAATTTGAGCAAAATAAAAAGAAACCGTTTCGTAGTATTTTTCAAGATGTTTTAAAACAATGTGTTAAAACTCCACAACTTGTAGGTATTCGAATAGCTATTGCTGGTCGAATCGGTGGAGCTGAAATGGCACGTGTTGAACGGACCCAATATGGACAAACTTCTTTACATGTATTTTCTCATACAATTGACTACCACGGGACCTCTGCTTACACACCTCATGGTTTACTTGGGGTAAAAGTTTGGATGTCTTTTAAATCATAGTCTTAAAAAAGTGTAAAAATAAATATTTTATGTTACAACCAAAACGTACTTCTTTTAGAAAAATGCACAAAGGTCGTGTTAGTGGAACAAAAAAACATACATTACACTTTGGATCATTCGGGTTACAAGCTTGTTCTGCAGGAAGACTAAAGGCCTCAGTTATAGAAGCAATGAGACGTGTTATGACACGAAAGTTAAAACGACAAGGTCAAATTTGGATCCGTGTCTTTCCAGATATTGCGGTAAGTGAGAAACCAGCAGAAGTTCGAATGGGTAAAGGAAAAGGTTCTCCATCATATTGGATTTGCCGTATACAAAAAGGACAAGTATTATTTGAACTTGATGGTGTTCCAAAATCTTTAGCTCTTCAAGCTTTAAAATTGGCATTACATAAATGTCCAATACCTTCACATGTCCTTACATCAAGTTGAGGCAGTACTAAAAAGAAAAATAAATTTTTCATGATTCAAGTAGGTACAAACTTAGATATTACAGATAATTCTGGAGCACGTGTTGTTAAATGTGTAAAAGTTTTAGACAAAACTAAACAATCCAACGGATATCCTGGTACAGTATGTGTAGTTTCAGTAAAAACTTTAGTTAGAAAACAAAAAAGTAAAGTAAAAAAAGGACATCTTTATAAAGCAGTTGTATGTGAAACAAAAAAAATGGGCGGAAGAGCAGATGGTAGTCAAATGAGTTGTTCAAGAAATACAGCTGTATTATTATCACCTCAACAAACTCCATTAGGTTCACGTATTCAAGGAATTACTCCATATGAGCTTCGTATGAAAAAACATACAAAACTTCTTTCGTTATCATTAGCAAATGTTTAAATATATTTTATTACACTTAAAAAATACAAAGATATGAATACAATCCATTCTTTGATTCCTCAACTTTTAGCAAGAGATTTACTTGTAAAAATACCTTGTGGTTCAAATTTTGATATACCTAATATTAAAAAAGTTGGAATACATTACACAAGTAAAAATGTTTCTGCAGATCCACAGCAAAGTATATTAGCTTTTACTGCGTTGCAATGTATATCAGGACAAACCCCTACAGTAGTTCGAGCAAAAAAAGCTGTTGCTACTTTTAAACTCAAAAAAAGACAAATTCTTGGGTGGAGAGTTACATTAAGAAATAAACTCATGTACAACTTTCTTATGCAATGTACTAATATAGTTTTACCGCAAATAAAGCAGTTTAAACTAATACAAGTAAGTAAATTTCAGCCAAATGTTCATTTTGGAATCGATCAAGTATTATTCTTTCCTGCCTTGAAAAAGCATGTAAATGCTTTTGAAACATTAAATGGCTTTTCAATTCATTTGCACACTAATGCCAAAACAGTCAACAATACTTTGTTAGTATGTAGTGGAATAAAACTGCCGGTTAAAATACGAAGCAAAGATCTATAAAAATAAAAAAAATGTATTCCTATGCAACGTAGAAATTTAAAAGATGTACACAAACGTGCTTTATTTTCGCGTTTAGAACATACAAGAAATATATTGCGTGCAATGTTAAAAGATCGAAGTTTACCGCAACATATACGTTTTCATATGAGTGTGGAATTAAATTCCTTACCCCGTAATAGTACACAAACGAAAATTAAAAACCGATGTGTGCAAACAGGGAGATCAAAAGGAGTTTATCGTCTTTTAAAAATGTCACGTATCCGTATGCGTGAGCTTATGGCGATGGGCGCATTACCAGGAATAAAAAAAGCAAGTTGGTAATTCAACAAATTTTCCATAAAAAAAATAATTTAATATGGATCCTATAAGTAATATTCTTTGTACCATACGTAATGGGATATCTGCAAAAAAAACATATGTTTCAGTACCATATGGGAAAGTTGGATGGGCTATTTGTCATGTATTATATTTATATGGATATATTCATGGTATGGGAATACAATCTTTTGGAAAGCACAAACGCATTGTTGTTGTGTTACTTCCGAAAAATGAATATACAAGTTATACAACATTTACAAGAATTTCATCACCGAAGAAACGTGTATATACATCAGTGCATGAATTACGCGCAAGTATGCATAGTTTTCATGTAAGGGTTTTATCTACACCAAAAGGTATTATGGCAGATAAAGATGCTATCAAGGAAAATGTTGGTGGGGAAGTTTTGTTTATTTGTAATTAAGCTTTTATTAAGTGTAATGTATTATTCTGTATAAAATCTAAACATAAAAAAATAAGTATGTATGCATACACAAAATAACTATACCAGAAAAGTAGTTGTTCCTTCTTCAGTCAATATTAAATTGGAACAAGGAACTTTATCAGTGGAAGGGCCTTTAGGTACTTTGCAAATTGATATATCATTATACGACCCCTCTAATTTGATGAATATACAAATTAAAGAAAATCCTGTATCTCAAATAGTTGTACAAAGTTATTACCAATATGCAAAACCCATTATGCAAACCTTTTCAACAATTATAGAATCATCAATGATAGGTGTTACTCAAGGACACATGATGCAATTAGAGGCAGTTGGTGTAGGGTACAAAATTTCATGTACTTCTACCCATGTACAATTTAAAGTTGGTTTAAGTCATACAGTTTCTTGTATTATCCCAAATGATGTACGTATGTTTACACCCAAACCTTCACAATTAGTTATATTTGGGATTGACAAGCAACGTGTTTCACAAGTGTTAGCTCAACTCCGTTCAATTAGAATACCTGAGCCTTATAAAGGAAAAGGTTTACGTCGAAAAACTGATATTATTTTACGTAAAGAAGGGAAAAAAAAGTAATTATATGGTTTTTTTTATGCAACAAAATTTAAGCCCAAACGTAAAAATTCGTAATGCTCTTACACAAATTTATGGTATTGGCTTGTTTACAGCAAATCAAGTATGTGATCAATTAGGTTTTCGATCATCACTATTAGTAAAACATCTTAACGGTGCTCAATTAGATCAACTTGCCCGAGTTATAGGCCGTTTTCATGTAACTGGACAAGAGTTAGAACGTGTCATTCAACAAGACATATCTCGTTTTGTACATATTAGTATATACAAAGGGTTTCGTTTTACTCAAGGGTTGCCAGTGCGAGGTCAACGTACACATACTAATGCACGTAATACAAGAAAGAAAAAAAAGCCAATGTTACGTGCTTAGCACATTTAATATATAAAAAATTTTTATATTTATGAATTTAATTCCAACTATTTCGGAAGACTCGTTTTTTAAATCAAATTTTAAAGGAAAAGTTAAAAAGACCCCTAAAACAATATATTCTTCGCAAGAAAAAGCTATTGTTCGTGTATTAAGTTTGTTAAATAATACTTTTGTAACATTAACAACTTTAGATGGCAAAACATTAGCTTGGTCCTCTGGAGGTACTGAAGGTTTTAAAGGTTCACGTCGTGCTACTAGTTATGCTGCACAATCAAGTGGTGAAACTATCGGTAGAATTGCATTAGAGAAAAAACTTTCAGTAGTTAGTGCTTGTCTTAAAGGTCCAGGTTACGGTAAAGAAGCTTCTCTTAGAGGTTTGAGAATGGCTGGTATTAAAATAGTAAAAATTCAAGATGTTAGTTCTATTCAACATAATGGCTGTCGTCCAAAAAAGAAACGTCGCGTGTAAAATTTATTTGTGTGCAAACACACACGCGATAACCACATACTAGATATTAAATGTATTGGCGTTGATGCAAGCATCCTATTGTTGTATGGCTGAAGGTGCAAAATTAATTGGGGCTGGTTGTGCCACCATTGCGTTAGCAGGAGCTGGTGCGGGAATTGGTATTGTATTTGGATCATTTATCAGTTCTGTAGCTCGTAACCCGTCATTAACCAAAACACTTTTTGGATACGCGATTTTAGGTTTTGCTTTAACAGAAGCAATTGCTCTTTTCGCTCTTATGATGGCTTTCCTTATTCTTTTCGTATTCTAATAAATGGCCTGCAAAATTAGCATGCTTGACCCTGATGTATGAAGATTGATAAAAAAATTATTTTTGTTTCAAACATTGGTTCTTTGAAAAGGTCTTATACTTTTTTTATAAGACCCTTACAAACGGCTTATAGTTTAAAAGGTAAAACACACTGCTCATAACAGTGCATATGTGGGTTCAAGTCCCACTGAGCCAAAAAAAATAGCGGATATGATGAAATTGGTAGACATATCAGATTTAGGTTCTGATGAACATGCTTCGTGGGGGTTCAAGTCCCTCTATCCGTAAAATAATAGGGTGTGTAGCTCAATGGTAGAGCATTAGGCTTTTAACCTACTGGTTGCAGGTTCAAATCCTGCCATACCTAAAATTGCGGGATAGAGTAATTGGTAACTCGTCAGGCTCATAATCTGAAAAATGTAGGTTCAAGTCCTACTCCCGCTCTAGAGGACGGGTGTCTGAGTGGTTTAAGGTATCAGTCTTGAAAACTGATGTACATACGTACCGTGGGTTCGAATCCCACCCCGTCCGAAAAAAGTAGATAACTATGCAAAAACAAAATACAAGGATTATACCAATAAAACAGTTTACGCAAGAACTTTTATGGAAAAGTATCTACACTTGTTTAAGTTTAGGAATTTGTTTTTGCATTTGTTTTAATTATGCTGATGTGTTTTTATTTTATCATGCTTCTATATGTTTCAAGGTATTACCAAATATAATACCATCGTTTCTAACATTAGATGTTACTGAGGCTCTTCAATCTATGTTTTTAATAAGTCTCTTTATCTGTAGTATGTGTATGTTTCCTTTTATTTATTATTTTATAATAACTTTTATTTTACCAAGTTGTTTTAAAACAGAAATATATTATATTTATATAATAAGTATAGGAAGTATTTTATCTTCAATGCTTGCATATTTACTGACCATATACATATTGGTACCAAATGTTTTACATTTTTTTCTCTATCTTGATACAAATGTAGCAAATACTTGGCATCATGTACCTCGACTAATCCATTACGTATCTTTTAGTATAACATTTAGCTTTGGTATGCAGTTGTTTAGTCAACTCCCATGGTTAGCTCTTATTTTATATAAAATATGGCCATTTCCTATACATTCATTTTATACACTGCGGAAATACGTCCATGTAGGTGCTTTATGTCTTAGTGCTTTCTTATGTCCTCCAGACCTTTATTTACAGACATATTTATGGTTAGTATTTGTAGTATGCATAGAAACAATGTATTTATGTATCTGTATTGCTTCTACATATATAAAGCATTTTACTTGTGTATCCTATTAACTCATGTGTTTTATTTTTTACTACACATGAGTTAACCTTTATTAAATACACGGGCAATATGTTGTAACGGAAGTTGTACTGGGTAATATAACTGTTGTGGGGTATACAAATAAACTAATGTTAATGTATAATAATTTATTTCCAAATGAACTGGCTTATAAAATACTTTTTTTGAAAGATTTGTTCGGTTTTTTTTATTTTGTAAAGAACCCTTATCGTTTAAAGCTTTTAATGTAGCTGGTCTATTTAAAAAATTTGTAATACTTTTTGCTTGAATTTCTTTCTCATTAGATAAAATAGATATAATATCACCCGGTTTTACAAGATATCCAGATTTATTTATTAGTATATTATTTACACTAATTTTCTGGTGAGAAATGAGTTGTCGGGCTTCTTGCAGGGATGTTACAAAATTTGCTCGATAAATTATACAATCTAAACGTCTTTCTAATTGACTGAAGAAATTAATATTGGATTTTCCAATCATTTTCATGCTTTTTTTATAAAAAGATATAAAATAAGATGTATTTAAATGACCATATAAAGCTTTTACAACTTGTTTTGCCTGGAGCTGATAAGCAAACTGAGTACGCTTTTTTTTTCTTTCTAATAGTATTGTTTGTTTACTTTGTTTTTGAACAATTTTATCTAATTTTTCAAGTTGTTTAAAAGTCATATGTCGCCAAGGCCATAATGACACACCAATTTTTCGAAGAATTTTCATACGAGATGGTGAAGATATTTTTGCCATAAGTCTTTTTTTTTTATTTAAAAGGAATATATTTTTAACATTTGCTTACTATCGGACTTGAACCGATAACCATAAAGGAACAGATTTTAAGTCTGTCGTGTTTACCAATTTCACCAAGTAAGCGTAGTTGTTAATATATGCGGATAACGGGAATCGAACCCATATCATCTGTGTGGAAGACAGAGAATTTACCATTAATCTATATCCGCGGATACTCAGAATATATACTAGATACGAAAAAAGATGTGTTCGCCTTTACTATTTAAAGGAGGAAAGTCCGAACTGCATTAAATTGAAGTGAATCACTTCCGAGAAACTTCTTAGGGAAAGTATTACAGCGTTATACATGAAAATAGGCAGAAAAGCTCTTCTGCATTTCTTGAGAAACCCAATAAGCAGTAAAACAAGTTGCAAAACCTTATGAGAAATCATATACTAAGAAAAATGAACACCCGTTTAAAAACGTACAAAATTCGGCTTATTTTTTTTCAAGTGTATTCTTAGCTCAGATGGATAGAGCAACAGCCTTCTAAGCTGAAGGTCAGTGGTTCGAGTCCACTAGAATACGTAACAGGGTATAGCGCAGCCTGGTAGCGTACCTGTTTTGGGTACAGGTGGTCGTAGGTTCAAATCCTACTACCCTGACACACATAAACAATTGTGTCAAATATATAGACCCAAAAAATTTAAATATATAAATTACAGTATGAATCCTATGTATTACCTTGGTTTTTCCAGTAGTCTTTTTCTTCTAGGTCTTTGGGGAATTTTTTTAAATCGAAAAAATATTATAGTCATGTTAATGTCAATTGAACTTATGTTATTAGCAGTTAACTGTAATTTTTTGATATTCTCTATGTATTTAGATGACGTACTGGGTCAACTTTTTTCACTTTTTATTCTTACAGTAGCAGCAGCAGAATCTTCAATCGGTTTGGCCTTGCTAGTTATTTATTACCGTGCTCGAGGAACGGTAGCTGTGGAATTTATTAATCTTATGAAAGGATAAATATTTTTCTTTGTTTTAAAAATCATTGTTTTTTATGCCACAATTAGATCCAACCACGTATTTTACACAATTTTTCTGGTTATGTGCTACATATAGTACATTCTATCTTTTACTCACCAAATATATTTTACCGAAAATTGCAAAAGTTCTTTATGTACGACACCAAAAAGCTGAACAAGCTCAACAAACACTGGAAAGTCCTCTACAACAAGAAACTTCACAAGTACAACATACAACAGGACAACATATGACCAATGCATGTACAGAAGCTAAACAAGCTGTACAAAATGCAATGCAAAAGTCACAAGAATGGATGGTACAACAAACTGCACAAGTACAACAAAAGCAATTAAGTAGTTTACAAACACAGTATACAACACAAATGAGACAAAATGCATATACATATGCACACGTTTCACAAGCGTTAAAACATACTTTACCCCCTAGTGCACAAATCAATACACAATTTGTACATCCACAAAATACACAGAAAATGCGTGTATTTGATAAAACTATAGTACAAACCCTCTTTACAAAATAAATATATGTGTGTGGTACCATACACATATAAAACCAAAAAGAAACAAATGTATGCAAATGATTCAACAAAATCTTCCGTATATTTTAGGAGGAACCTTACTTTTTCTTGTTTGTAGTTCCAAAAATATTTTAATTTACAATGAAGAATTACTTATTGCATTAAGTTTTCTTGCGTTTATTGCTACAAGTTCTCAGACAATGGGAGACGCAATCTCTGAAACCTTTCAGACACGTGCAGATCAAATTCAAACCGAATTACAAGCTTTTTTTGTCACAAAAGAAACAATGTATCACGAAGTAAAACGCCAGATTCAAATGCAGCAAACATTAGCACATAGTATGACCGCTCTAGGAACACTGGTTCAACATCAGTTACAAGACTTACATACACAGCGTGCAAAAGCTCTTCAAAATGTAGTACAAACACGTACAGTAACACAGTTACAACAAATGGTATCACAACAGAATGCAGTACATGCACATATGCACACTGTAACAGCTCAAACATATACACATGTTATGTTAGAAGCAATGCAACTCCAACAGCAACACATGCAAAAGCTATGTATGGATAATGCATTACAATTACTCGGAACCATGAAACGTAAAAATGTAACACAAAAACACGTAGAAACAAAAAAAGTTGATGCTACTCAAAACACTGTAAAAAAAACAGGAAATAAAGCAAAAAAAAAATAACTTTTTAGTTTTTTAATACTATAAAAAAACCTTGTATGGGAAAAATATTTCCTGTGCAAGGGTATACTTTTTTTTTCATGCTTTCTTTAGTATATATAGAACCAACCGAACCCAAACCGACTTCGATTTTGACTTATATATACCCTGTATATACTGTATCAATATGGGACACGCAGGTGAAAGCATACCATACCTATATAAAATTGTATATACCTTGAAGTGTATCAGTTTTTAAATACTTATAAACGTATATATACTCCCTTTTTTGTGACTATACAAAACTCTTTTACAAAAAGATTGTGGAGAGGCTATTTATTACAGTTTGTAAATTTAACACTGTAACAACTAGCATACATAGAGTCTAAAGAAAAAAACAATTGTATGATGAATTTCATTCAACGTTGGCTCTTCTCAACGAACCATAAAGATATTGGTACATTATATCTTATTTTTGGTGCTTTTTCTGGTGTATTAGGGTCGTGTTTTTCACTCTTAATTCGTATGGAATTAGCACAACCTGGAAATCAAATTTTAGGAGGAAATCATCAACTGTATAATGTGTTGATTACAGCACACGCATTTCTTATGATTTTCTTTATGGTTATGCCTGCACTTATTGGTGGGTACGGTAATTGGTTTGTACCAATTATGATTGGTGCACCCGATATGGCATTTCCACGTTTAAACAATATCAGTTTCTGGTTACTCCCTCCATCATTATTACTTCTTCTTAGTTCTGCTTTAGTAGAAGTAGGTGTAGGAACTGGGTGGACAGTTTATCCTCCACTAAGTCATATTACTAGTCACTCAGGAGGTGCTGTAGATTTAGCTATTTTTAGTTTACACGTTTCAGGTGCAAGTAGTATTTTAGGTGCAATCAACTTTATTACTACCATCTTTAATATGCGTGGACCTGGATTATTAATGCATCGCTTACCTTTATTTGTATGGAGTGTTTTAATTACAGCGTTTTTACTTCTTCTCTCATTACCTGTACTTGCAGGTGCAATTACAATGTTACTAACTGATCGAAACTTTTCAACCAGTTTCTTTGACCCAAGTGGTGGAGGAGACCCTATTTTATATCAACATTTATTCTGGTTCTTCGGACACCCAGAAGTATATATTCTTATTTTACCTGCTTTCGGAATTGTGAGTCATGTTATTTCAACATTTTCTCGAAAAGCAATTTTTGGACAAATTGGTATGGTATATGCTATGTTAAGTATTGGGTTACTTGGTTTTATTGTTTGGGCTCATCATATGTATACAGTAGGTCTTGATGTAGATACACGTGCATACTTTACAGCAGCAACAATGATTATTGCAGTACCAACAGGTATTAAAATCTTTAGTTGGATCGCAACAGCGTGGGGTGGTTCAATTCATTTACGAACACCTATGTTATTTGCAATTGGGTTTATCTTCTTATTTACAGTAGGTGGACTTACAGGAGTAATTCTTGCAAATGCTGGAATTGATATTGCATTACATGATACATACTATGTAGTTGCTCACTTCCATTATGTACTCTCAATGGGTGCTGTATTTGGATTATTTGCAGGATTCTATTATTGGATTGGAAAAATCTCTGGATATCAGTACCCAGAAACTTTAGGACAAATCCACTTTTGGTTATTTTTTATTGGTGTAAACCTTACATTCTTCCCAATGCATTTTCTAGGGTTAGCTGGAATGCCACGACGTATCCCAGATTACCCGGACGCTTTTGCTCAGTGGAATGTTATCTGTAGTTATGGATCTTACTTATCTATTTTAGCAAGTCTATTTTTCTTCTATGTTGTATTCGCTACATTAACTGGTGATGATGTATGTGAAGAAAATCCATGGGCTTTCGACGATGAAGATACCTCTGTATCTACGCTTGAATGGACAACACCTTCACCACCAGCATTTCACACTTTTGAAGAAATTCCTGCGGTGAAAGAAACACAATTTAACCTGTTACAAAAATAATATCTTTAATTATATATACCTGCTGAACTATTATGTGCAGGTATATATAACATAAAAAAAATACATTAGATAAAAATAAAATAAAAACTTTATATATGCAAATGTTTGAAGACGATTATTTAACTATTGGGACTATTTCTATTTTGAATAAACCAACTCACATAAATCGCCTCTTCATCTTTTTATTTTTTTATTCAATATAGAAGTCATTCTCTTCAATCTATCACAAGTGTTATAAAATACAAAAATGTGTTATACTAGAAGGAATAGAAAAAAAAAAGAAAGTAAGAAAGGTGGGGTGTCCGGGCGAGCGTAGCGAAGGGGGGACATATAATAATAAAACTTTGAAAAACAATAGAGTATAGATAAAGATACTATTCTTTGGGTTAAGATAAAGAATAATGATAAGATTCTTATGCTTTGTATAAAGAATAAAACATTAAAGAAATTTAAGAACTAGAGACAACGGTTAGGTGTCGGGCGAATGGGCGACATATGTATATATTTAAATTGTAATAAAATATTTCTTTGTTTTAAATGTATGTAAAGTATTATTTTTATATTAGATAATTGGATACTTGTATCGTAAAATACAAGATTATATATTTATATTTAAGGGTAAATTCTGTCGTGGAATATATATTTTTCTGTATAAATATATACATAAATATTGTGTGTAACTTGTGTTGAAAGTTTGTACTTTTATTTATGATTTATTTTTCGTATTATTTTCAGAGAGTGAGCTAACGCATGAAATCAGCAGCCTAAAGACTACGGCCGCAAGGCTAAAATTTAAAGGAATTGACGGGGGCTTACACAAGCGGTGGAGCATGTGGTTTAATTCGAAACAACGCGCAGAACCTTACCAATCCTTGCAATATACAGAAAACAATGGTTATGCTTTGTATTTTGGTATACAGGCGCTGCATGGCTGTCGTCAGTTCGTGGCGTGAGCTGTTGGGTTAAGTCCTAGAACGAACGCAACCCTCTTGACAAGTGTATATTTTTATACTATACCTTTTCATACTGCCAGTGACATACGGGAGGAAGGTGAGGATGACGTCAAGTCCGCATGGCCCTTATGGGTTGGGCTACACACGTGCTACAATGACGGAAGCAAAAGGCAGCAATATGGTGACATGGAGCAAATCCCTAAAAGCCGTCGTAGTTCGGATTGTTCTCTGCAACTCGAGAACATGAAGATGGAATCGCTAGTAATCGTAGATCAGCATGCTACGGTGAATTTGTATCTAAGCCTTGTACACACCGCCCGTCACATAATGGGAGCGAGATCTGCACAAAGTATTTTATTGCTACACATAAGCATATGTATAATGTATTATTCATAAGGTGTGTACTGCATACAATATTACTGCAGGTATTGTGACTGATATGAAGTCGTAACAAGGTAGCCGTAGGGGAACCTGCGGCTGGAAGGACTCTTTTTTGTACAAGATTAAAAAATAAACGTATATAATAGTAGACAGTACCGAAATCTATGAGTTTGATCCTGGCTCAGAATGAACGCTTGCGATAGGCTTAACACATGCAAGTTGAACAAAAAGACTATTTTTTTGTAGCGAACGGGTGCGTACAATGTAGGAATTTGCCTCTTTAAAAAAGTTAAATGCTTTGAAAAAACAAGTTGTTGTAAAGAGATAAGCCTGCAGAAGATTAGATAGTTGGTGTGGGAAGGGCGCACCAAGTCAAAGATCTTTAGCTGGTCTTAGCGGATGATCAGCCACACTGGGACTGAGACACGGCCCAGGCTCCCATGGGAGACAGCAGTGAGGAATCATGGACAATGCACGAAAGTGTGATCCTGCTATATCGCGTGAGTGATGAAGGGTATATTGCTTGTAAAACTCTTTCAGCAAGAACATGCTTGCATGTGAATGGATAATGACGTGTCTTGCAAAAGAAGCCCCGGCTAATATCTGTGCCAGCAGCCGCGGTAATACAGAAGGGGCAAGTGTTATTCGGAATAATTGGGCGTAAATGGCGTGTAGGTTGTGTTTCGTAGCTTTTTGTTAAATCCCCATTGTTAAAATGGGTCACGCGAAAAGAACGGTTACACTGGAGACTGAGAGAGGAAAGGGGAATTTCTAGTGGAGAAGTTAAATTCTTAGATATTAGAAGGAACACCAAAAGCGAAAGCACCTTTCTGGCTCAGATCTGACACTGAGGCGCGAAGGCGTGGGGAGCGAAGCCGATTAGATACCGGCGTAGTCCACGCAGTCAACGATGCTGTATTCCTTTTTGGAAAACGAAAAATTTTAAGTATTCATGTCTGTTTTTTTAGCAGACATGAATAGTTTTTTATTGGCGAAGTAGCTCAGTTGGTTAGAGCAACGGATTCATACTCCGTGTGTCAGTGGTTCGAATCCACTCCTCGTCAACTCAACATGCTTCATTTTTAAACTATCTTTTGTTTTTTTTTATTAAAGTATTTTGGGGATGCCTTGACTATATATCATGAATGGGCGTTAAATTATGCGAAAAGTTGTATCTGAGACAAACTGTGAGAGAGGTACAAATACCCATCGTGGAAAACCACATTAAGATTCACACAAAGGGAATTGAAACATCTTAGTACCTTTAGGAAAAGAAATCAACCGAGATTCCGTGAGTATTGGCGAAAGAAAACGGAGCAGGCCGTATATATACGTTTGTGCAAAACATGTCTGGGAAGCATGACCAAAGAAGGTAAAAGTCCTGTATGATAAAAACGTATATATCAAAAAAGTAAAACATTTTAATTTGTTTGAAGATAGGAGAACCACCTTCTAAGCCTGAATATGATATATAGATCGATAGTGTACAAGTACTGTGAAGGAAAGGTGAAAAGAACCCTTTATAACAGGGAGTGAAAAGATCTGAAACAAAATACTGACAAGCAATTGGAGCTTAGCTTTTATTTTTAAATAAAACATAGTGACAGTGTACCTTTTGCATAATGGGTCAGCGACTAAATGAAACAAGTATGCGTAAGCAGTGATGTGGACGCAGAGCAAAAGCAAGTCGACAATGGCATGATATTTGGTTCATTTGACCCGAAACTAAGTGATCTTATCTTGAACAGGTTGAAGAAAGCGTAATGTCTTTTGGAGGACCGAACCGACGTCTGTAGCAATAGACGCGGATGATTTGAGATAAGGGGTGAAAGGCCAATCAAACTTAGAAATAGCTGGTTCTTCGCGAAATATATTGAGGTATAGCGTACATAGAATTTCTGTTACTGGGGGTAGAGCACTCATTGAGCTATGGGGGTCCAAAACCTTACTGCTCTCAAGGAAACTCCGAATACCATATAACATGATGTGTGTGCAGTCAGACATATAGTGCTAAGGTTATATGTCGAAAGGGAAACAGCCCAGCCCAGCCGCTAAGGTCCCTAAGCTTTCTGTGAGTGGGAAAAGGAGTGAAACAACGTTGACAACTAGGAGGTTGGCTTGGAAGCAGCCATTCTATCATGAAAGCGTAATAGCTCACTAGTCGAGTTGTTTTGCACTGAAAATGTATCGGGGCTGAACAGAAACACCGACGCGCTGGTTTTATATTTTAAAAGGTAGCGAAGCGTTTTGTACGCCAAAGAAGTATTTTCAGAAGAAAATACTGAGGTATCAAAAGTGACTATGCTGACATGAGTAACGAAAATCATGTACAATCATGATCACCGTATGTTCAAGGGTTTCTGCGTCCTGGTTTACAGCGCAGAGTTATGTCCGGTCCCTAAGAGACACACGCACTCGTGTGCTTAATGGATGTCATTTATGTAAGACGGTACGTACTTCTAAAAACTACAATTGGATATGGTGTATAGTAAGTAGGTATCCAGGAAAATTCATAAATATATTGACCGTACCCTAAACCGACACAGGTGAACGAGTCGAATAGACTCAGGTGATGAGAGAACCACATTGAAGGAACTCGGCAAAATATTCCCGTACCTTAGGAAGAAGGGAAGCCAAAAATGGTGACACAAAAATGGGGGTGACGACTTTTTACTAAAAAATTAGGACTCTGCTAAATGGTAACATGACGTATAGGGTCTGACGTCTGCCCGGTGCTAGAAGTATAAAAGGAGTGTTGAAAGATACGAATGGAAAGCCTAGTAAACGGCGGTTGTAACTATAACAATCATAAAGTAGCGAAATTCATTGCCAGCTAATTCCTGGCCTGCATGAAAGACGTAACGATTGCCCCACTGTCTCCAGTGTGGACTCAGTGAAATTGAATTCTCCGTGCAGATGCGGAGTACGTGCCCCAAGACGAGAAGACCCTGTGCATCTTTACTGTACATTTACATTGACAAAACCATACGTATGTGTAGGATAGGTGGGAGTACAAACATCCTTGAAATACCACCCTTACTATGTTTTTTGTCTAACATCGGAGATAGACAATGTATGTGAGGCAGTTTGACTGGGGCGGTCGCCTCCTAAAGAGTAACGGAGGCGTGCGAAGGTAAACTCAATGTAGATCGGAAACCTACTGAAGAGCGTAATGGTATATGTTTGCCTGACTGCAAGATTTACAGATCGAGCAGAGACGAAAGTCGGTCATAATGATCCACAAGTACTGCGTGGAAAGGCTTGTGCTTAACGAATCAAAGATACGCCAGGGATAACAGGCTGATAATTCCCTAGAGTCCATATCGACGGAATTGTTTGGCACCTCGATGTTGACTGATCATATCCTGGGGCTGAAGAAGGTCCCAAGGGTTCGGCTGTTCGCCGAGTAACATGGTACCTGAGTTGAGTTTAGAACGTCGTGAGACAGTTTGGATTCTACCTGGGGTGCGCGTAAGAATTGAGAAAACCACATCCTTGTACGAGAGGACCGGATGTGTACAACCTCTGGTATAGTAATTGTCCGGCCACGGGCATGGTTACTACGCTACGTTGTGAAAGGATAAGTACTGAAAGCATATCAAGTACGAAACTTTTTTCAAGACATATTCTTTATCGTATTGTATATCGTACAAGTTGAGTACGTTAATAGATAAGCTGTGTATTATTTGTAAAAATAGAAGCATCCTTATACTAAACTATACATTTTTTTTTCTGTTAGAGGAAGACTGTAGATCAGTCTTCCTCTAACAACCCATACTATCCAACTATTTATTTCTTTTTTTGTACTTATTTAAACCTTTGTGATAGATTAAACAAAAAAATATAAACAAAAATTAAAGCTTTAGCCTCAATACTATTTAATATGTGGAGTATATATATGGCAAGCACATACATACCCCTAAAAAAGTTAAGGTAAAAGATCAAAAGCTACAAGAATACCTGCAACTAAAAGTACCCAAGCAAGAGCTAACGGTAATAAAACTTTCCACCCTAAACGCATAAGTTGATCATAACGATATCGCGGAAATGCTGCACGTACCCAAATGTAAAGGAATAAAAAAATAATAGTTTTTAGTCCTAACCACATTGAACCTGGGATCCAATACATAAATGTAAAAGAGAATGGAGGTAACCAGCCACCCAAGAAAAGAATGACACAAAGTACACTCATCATAATCATATTAGCATATTCACCAAGAAAAAATAACGCAAATCCCATAGAAGAATATTCAACGTTATATCCTGCAACCAGCTCAGCTTCGGCTTCAGGTAAATCAAAAGGTGCACGATTTGTCTCTGCTAAACATGAAATAAAGAACATCAAAAGTAAAGGAAAAAGTGGTACTCCGAACCAAACATCTTCTTGAGCCATTACAATTGCTGATAAGTTTAATGACCCTACACACAGTAAAACGGTAATAATAATTAGACCAAGTGATACTTCATATGATACCATTTGAGCTGTAGAACGTAAAGCCCCTAGAAATGCATACTTAGAATTACTCGCCCACCCTGCCATAATTACACCGTATACTCCTAATGAGGAAATAGCAAAAATGTATAACATACCAACATCTAAATCACATAATACAAGTCCTTCTCCAAATGGTATAACAGCCCAAGCAATTAATGCAAGTAAAAATGTTAAAACAGGTGCTGCTAAAAAAACAACAGTATTTGCACTACTTGGTAAAACTGGCTCTTTGATAAGAAGTTTTAAACCATCAGCTAATGGTTGTAAAATACCAAAAAAACCAACAACATTAGGACCTTTACGGCGTTGCATTGAAGCCATTACTTTTCGTTCAGCCAGTGTTAAATAGGCTACAGCTACAAGTAAAGGAACAACAATTCCTAGAATTTTTGCAATAATACTTAATAAAAATATTAGCATAAACTATTTTTTTTCTTTGCCATTTTTCATGGCATCCCCTACGGGAATTGAACCCGTGTCTTCGCCATGAAAAAGCGATGTCCTAACCACTAGACGAAAGGGACGTTGTTAAAAAAGTACCCCAAAAGGAGAGTAGTTCCAATGGTAGAACAGTGGTCTCCAAAACCAAAGGTTAAGGGTTCGAATCCCTTTTCTCCTGTAGAGGATTAATGTGCTCGTAGCTCAATGGATAGAGTGCCGAACTACGGATTCGGAAGTTGAGAGTTCGAATCTTTCCGAGCATGAAAGCGGGCCTATAGCTCAGATGGTTAGAGTGTACGCCTGATAAGCGTAAGGTCAGTAGTTCAAGTCTACTTAGGCCCATGAAAATATTTATTTGAAGTATTTATTTATACTCAAAAGCGGAAAAAGGGACTTGAACCCTCAACCCTAGCCTTGGCAAGGCTATACTCTACCATTGAGCTATTTCCGCTCGATCTATTTTTGTGTTTTTGAAACTTGTTAAAAAAAACAAGTTTCAAAAATATAAAAATATTTACTTAGTGTAGATGAATAGCATCATTTAAGTAAATACATGTTAAAATGGTAAACACATAAGCTTGTAAACAAGCAACTCCAACCTCTAAGAACATAAGAGCAAATACAACAACAAATGGAATACTTGCTGCAAGCTTTAATACGCCACTTAGTGATAACATACTCCAAGCGAAACCACTTAGAATTTTTACAAGAGTGTGCCCTGCCATCATATTAGCAAAGAGTCGAACACCTAAACTAATCGCACGGAATACGTAAGATACAAGTTCAATCACCACTAAAAAAGGTGAAAGAATTAAAGGTGCTCCTGGAGGGAGAAGAAAACTAAAAAAATGTAAGCCATGAATTTGAAACCCGATAATTGTTACAGCAATAAAAACTGAAACAGATAAACCAAAAGTTACAACAAAATGACTTGTAGTTGTAAAACTATATGGAATCATTCCAATTAAATTACTACATAGTAAAAAAGTAAAGAGAGTAAATAACATTGGAAAATACTGCTTTCCTTTTTCTCCAACTTGCTCAGAAACTAAACTTACAACAAATTCATAAATCATTTCTACAAGTGATTGCCATGGTGTTGGAACTAATGCCCCTCCACGTACTGTTACAAGAACGCAAAGTAACATAAATAGCCCTGTAGATAAACACATGAATAATGAAGAATTTGTAAACGAAAAATAAAAATTACCAATATGCATTGGAATCAACGAAATAATCGTAAATTGTTCTAATGGTGAATAAAAAAACATATAATTGTTCTTTTTTTTTGTATTTGTCAAAGATGTCAAAACAAATTATCTAGTATAAAAATATTTACACACATTTTTTATGAATTCATTTTTATTTTACATGTTTGCTAGTTTTGCACTACTTGCGGGCATTATGGTTATTAGAGCAAAAAACCCTGTGTATTCAGTTTTATTTCTGATTCTAGTTTTTTGTAATGTATCAGGTTTACTTTTACTTATTAACCTTGACTTTTTTGCAATGGTTTTCCTTGTTGTATATGTTGGAGCTATTGCGGTGCTCTTTTTATTTGTTGTAATGATGTTAAATGTGAAGTTATCAGAAATAAATGATAATATTTTACGTTATTTACCAGTAGGTGGAATCTTTGGTCTGTTATTTCTTGGTGAGATTTTTCTTTTATTAGAACAAGATCTTGTTCCAGTTATGGCTTATGAAACTCAACCTATGATTTCTTTTCTGGAATCTATTACTATTTATGGTGTATTCATGGTATCTAGTATACTTACACTTGTATTTTCATTGATTTCTCAACCTTGGAATATTGTGACTATTTTTTCTCAATGGCAAAGTCATTTTATGAAGGTACAAAATACTATAGTGAACTATAATACATTTGTACAAGATCAAACTTTGACTGTTCATAATTTAGACTATGTTATTTGGCCTTATACCATGGAACAATCAACAACGATTCATACAATTGGACATGTAGTTTACACCTATTATATGGTTTTTTTTATTCTAGCAAGTATTATTCTTCTTATTGCTATGATTGGCTCCATTGTGTTGACAATGCATAAAGGTGTATTCGTAAAGCGTCAAGATGTTTTCGAACAAAATACTCGAGACTTCTCTAAAACATTACGAAAAGTTAAATCAGTATAATCAAGGAGTATTTAACTTCATTTTATATTAAAAATGATTTGTGAAAATTTCATTGCAAATCATTTTTAATATATATAGGATTATTTTCCTCAGTAGCTCAGTGGTGAGAGCGAATGGCTGTTAACCATTAGGTCGTTGGTTCAAATCCAACCTGGGGAGGGAACTTCCTTTGGTAGTAAATGCTTTACGAAGGAATCTTACACTTATACTCTTTTGTTTATTTGGGTTGTATTCTTCAGTAAAAAATACAAACCCCTTACTTCCCAAAAAATATTTAGTGGAACGAGCAAAAAATCATTTTTAGTTATGCGTCGTCTTTCTTTATTAAAACAGCCGTTGTTATCAGTAGTTAATGATCATCTTATTGATTATCCAACACCAAGTAATCTAAGTTACTGGTGGGGTTTCGGATCACTTGCAGGTATTTGCTTAATTGTTCAAATTCTTACAGGAATTTTCCTTGCAATGCATTATACACCTCATGTAGATTTAGCTTTTGTTAGTGTTGAACATATTATGCGAGATGTAAATGGTGGGTGGTTTTTACGCTACATGCACGCAAATGGTGCAAGTATGTTCTTTATCGTAGTATATCTTCACCTTTTCCGCGGTTTATACTTTGGAAGTTATGCAAGTCCACGTGAACTTGTTTGGATTGTTGGAGTAGTTATTTTACTTCTTATGATTCTAACAGCATTTATTGGATATGTACTCCCTTGGGGACAGATGTCTTTTTGGGGTGCAACAGTTATTACTTCTTTAGCTTCAGCTATTCCAGTGGTTGGTATGGATATTACTTATTGGTTATGGGGTGGTTTCAGTGTAGATAATGCAACATTAAATCGCTTTTTTAGTTTACATTATTTACTCCCTTTCATTATTGCAGGTGCAAGTATTGTTCATATTGCAGCTTTACACCAATATGGATCAAATAACCCATTAGGTTCTTTAGCTGTAGTTGATAAGGTATCTTTTTACCCTTATTTCTTTTTAAAAGATTTAGTTGGATGGGTAATTTTTGCATTATTTTTTTCTTTCTTTATCTATTTTGCACCAAACGCATTAGGACACCCGGATAATTATATTCCTGCTAACCCTATGTCAACACCGGCACATATTGTACCTGAATGGTATTTCTTACCTGTTTATGCTATTTTACGTAGTATTCCAAACAAACTTGCTGGAGTTGCAGCTATTGGTTTAGTATTTGTCTCTCTTTTACTACTTCCGTTCATCAATACGTCAAGCATTCGTAGTTCAAATTTCCGACCTTTATATAAAAAGCTTTTTTGGTTATTTGTAGCAGATTGTTTACTTCTTGGGTGGATCGGTTGTCAACCAGTAGAAGACCCTTATGTATTAATTGGTCAATTAGCATCAGTTTATTTTTTCGCATATTTTCTAATTTTTATTCCATTTTTAGGAAAGTTCGAAAAAGCATTACTACTATATGTAGCACGTGATTAAATTTTTATTTTTAAGTCTTTGTAAGGAATATTTTATTCCTTACAAAGCACTTTTAATATATCTTATAAAAAACATATTGGTTATATGCCTACAATGAATCAATTATTTTTAGGTGCACAGCGACGTCTTCCAAAAAAACGTATGCGTGATAAAAAAACACCAGCTCTTCAAGGTAATCCGCAAAAGCGTGGTGTATGTCTACGTGTATATACTAAAACACCAAAAAAACCAAACTCAGCAATTCGTAAAATTGCAAAAATTCGTTTAAGTAATGATCGAGAGATTATTGCTTACATTCCTGGAGAAGGGCACAATTTACAAGAACATTCTGTAGTCCTTGTTCGTGGAGGTCGTGTCAAAGATATGCCAGGTGTAAAGTATAAAGTGATACGTGGTGTATTGGATGCTCAAGGCTTAAAAAATCGCCACCAAGGCCGATCAAAATACGGTACAAAAAAACCAACACGTACATAAAACATCAATATAATAAAATATTACATAGTGTCGATATCTTAACTTCTCCAATTCATTATACTATATCAAATTTAGAAAAACCTTCGGATTCTCTTACCGATACTCCAATATTAGCAAAGCTCACTTCTTTTCTTACAAAAAAAGGGCATAAAACCCGAGCTGCTGCAACAACTTTTAAAGTACTCCATATCTTGGAAAATTTACAATCCCAAGATGATTTTCGTGTTCATCCAATTGAAATAATTCAAAAAGCTCTTCAAAATTCTAAACCAGCTTTTGAACTACGTAAAGCCAGAATTGGGGGAAATACACAGTTTATTCCAGCTAGTTTATCTTTACATAAACAAGAAAATAGAGCGATAAGAACTATTATTTCTAACTCGGCTGTAAAACATAAACGTGGCACAAAAGCAAAAACCCCTATGATGTATACATTTGCATATGCACTGGCATCGGAATTTTTTAATGCATATAAAAATCAGGGGAAAGCTTGTCAAGAAAAAAATTTACTTCATAAGCAAGCTGAAAATAATCGTCAATATATACATAAACGATGGTGGAAATAAATAAAGTATCCACCCCAATCATTGGGGTGGGTAGGAGGATATTATTATGGAGTATAGCCAAGTGGAAAGGCATCGGTTTTTGATACCGACATTCAAAGGTTCGAACCCTTTTACTCCAGTCTAAAAGAATCAAAAGTTTAGCAAACTTTAACTAGTAATCGGCATAAAAAGTGACAAAATGCTTTAGAATAAACGTTAACCGGAATAGGATATTCAATATTGACTTGAGGTGAATATGTATCAAAACAACCTATAATAGGAATTTTTAAACGTTTTGCTTCTTCAATGATATATTTATGTGCTGTAGTTGCTTGAAGTAAAATAATAGCATCAGGTTTAAACACCATATTTTGAATACCATCAAAACGTTTTTTTGCTTTTGTGTATTTAGGGAAAGCTACAATATCTTTAGTCATTATAGGTGAAATAAAACTATTAAACTTTTTGTAAGCATGAACTGAGTACTTTAACTGTTGCCAGTTTGTCAATAGACCACCAATCCAATGTTCGTTCACGTAATGTATGCCTGTTAATTTCGATGTTTTTTTTACTAATGTATTAAAAGCTGGATGAGTATTTACAATTAATACTTCACCTTTTTTTTCACGTACATTTTTTAAAAACACCAAAGCTTTTTGAGTTCCACTTAATGTTTCTTCAACATTAAAAAAAGGTACACTATCTCTATATCCTAACATGTAAGGGTACATCCAAGGACTCATTTCAACTGCACCTAAATGTGTTTTACTATTATGAAACAAATTTGTTAGATTTGTATTTTTCATATGTGTTTTTGTTATTTAAATTAGGAGAAAAACAAAAGGAATATTAGTTTCGGTAGCTCAGTTGGTTAGAGCAAAGGACTGAAAATCCTTGTGTCAGTGGTTCAAATCCACTTCGAAACATTGAATCTTTCGTTAAAGAAAGATAAAAGCAAAAGAAATGTATATATATGTATTTATTACTTGTGTGTTTGCCTTTGCTTAGCTTTTTGCTTTGCTGTGGCTTCGGTCGTTTTTTTGGATACCGTGGCTCGCCAATCTTAGCTACAGTATGTGTAGCACTATCAGCATTGCTCTCTATTCTTGCTTTTTATGAAGTAGGAATTTGTGGCAGTCCGTGCTATCTTGATTTTGCTCCGTGGTTTCATTCTGAATTATTTGATGCATCCTGGGGATTTCTTTTTGATAGTTTAACTGTTGTTATGCTTGTAGTGGTAACAGTTGTGAGTACACTGGTACATATGTATTCAATTGCATATATGGGTCAAGATCCACATTTACCACGTTTTATGTCTTACTTGTCTATTTTCACCTTTTTTATGTTAATGCTTGTTACTGCAAATAATTTTATCCAAATGTTTTTTGGTTGGGAGGGTGTTGGTTTAGCATCATATCTTCTAATCAATTTTTGGTATACTCGTGTACAAGCTAACAAATCTGCTATCAAAGCTATGTTAGTTAACCGAGTGGGTGACTTTGGATTAGCTTTAGGTATTATGGGCATTTTTTTTATGTGTAAAAGTGTACATTTTCAAACTGTTTTCGCTTGTGCTGGTCAACTTGCACAAGAATCTTTTTTCTTTTTCCATATGGATACTCACGCACTTACAACTATTTGTCTTTTATTATTTGTCGGTGCTGTAGGAAAATCAGCTCAGCTTGGATTACATACTTGGCTACCAGATGCAATGGAAGGACCTACACCTGTATCAGCACTTATTCATGCAGCTACAATGGTAACTGCAGGTGTGTTTATGATTGCACGTTGTTCTCCATTATTTGAGTATGCTCCCCATGCGTTACTTGTAGTAACAGTTGTTGGTGCTATGACATCTTTTTTTGCAGCAACCACAGGTGTTGTGCAAAATGATTTAAAGCGTGTAATTGCTTATTCAACATGTAGTCAGCTCGGGTATATGGTATTTGCTTGTGGTTTATCACAATATGCTGTTGGTGTATTTCATTTAATGAACCATGCTTTTTTTAAAGCATTACTTTTTTTAAGTGCTGGTTCTGTAATTCATGCTCTAGCAGATGAGCAAGATATGAGAAAAATGGGTGGTGTTGTTAAACTTCTTCCATTTACTTATGCTATGATGTTTATTGGCTCGTTAGCACTTATTGGCTTTCCTTTTTTGACAGGATTTTACTCAAAAGATGTCATTTTAGAGGTAGCGTACGCGAAATATACAATCGGTGGGAATTTCGCATATTGGTTAGGTGTTTTATCAGCTTTATTTACTTCATACTATTCTTTCCGCCTTTTATTTTTAACCTTTTTAGGTCCAGTAAATTCATTTAAAGCTAATTTAAAAGATGTACATGAGGCACCTCAATTAATGGCTTGGCCTTTAATTATACTAGCGTTTGGGAGTATTTTTGTCGGCTATATGGCAAAAGATATGATGATTGGTTTAGGTACACCTTTTTGGAACAATGCACTTTTCATTCTTCCGGTAAATACTATTGTTTTAGAATCTGAGTATATTCCACAATCTATTAAATTTATTCCTATTGTATTTAGTGTACTTGGTGCACTTTTTGCTTTAAATATAAATATTGTAGGAAGTAGTTTTGCTTATATGATGAAAACAAGTTTTATTGGACGAAAACTTTATATTTTCCTCAATAAGCGTTGGCTTTTTGATAAAGTATACAATGATTATATTGCATCAAAAGCGTTAAGTTTTGGGTATCATACATCATTTAAGACTTTAGATAAAGGTTTTATTGAAATTATCGGACCAGCAGGTATTATGGAAATTTGTACACAAACTATGCGTCAAGTAAGTCGACTGCAAAGTGGTTATATTTACCATTACGCTTTCCTTATGTTGTGTGGTGTTGGTGTATGTATAATTCTTGTAAGTTTCTGGGACATTGTTTCTCCATGGGTGGATCCTCGTATTTATGGAATTTTTGTGCTCAGTTTTATTTTTTTTAACCATGCACGTAAGACATCTTAGTCAACACATATATGCATTGATAACTCATGTATGTATGTGTTAAAAAAAAACATAAATTATGCCTTTTCTGTCATTTTTGTTACTTTTTCCACTTGTAGGGGCTTTAGTTATTGCTTGTATACCAAGCTGGAAAGTTCGTGCCATTAAAACAATTGCTTTATGTACAAGTCTTATTAATTTTATTGTAGCCTGTGGATTATGGCTTGTATTTGATAATTCTACAGCTAAATTCCAATTTGTTGAACATATTGGATGGTTACCATTTTTTAATATGAATGCTTATATTGGGATAGACGGTATTTCACTTTTCTTTATTGTGTTAACCACTTTTCTTGTTCCAGTTTGCTTACTTGTAGGTTGGGTGAACATTTCAAAACATATTAAAGAATATTGTCTTGCATTTCTTGTTTTAGAAACTTGTATGCTTGCCGTTTTCTGTATGTTAGATCTTCTACTTTTTTATGTGTTTTTTGAAAGTGTCCTTTTACCAATGTTTTTGATTATTGGTGTTTGGGGTTCACGTGCACGAAAAATCCGTGCAGCCTATCAGTTTTTTCTTTACACGCTTATAGGTTCTGTACTTATGCTTTTAGCAATTCTTTTAATTTATTTCCAAGTTGGGACAACTGATTTACAAGTGTTACTCGTTTCTGAATTTAGTGAACGTCGTCAACTCTTATTATGGCTTGCTTTCTTTGCTTCTTTTGCTGTAAAAGTACCTATGGTACCACTACATATTTGGCTTCCTGAAGCACATGTTGAAGCTCCAACCGCAGGTTCAGTAATCCTTGCTGGAATTCTTTTAAAACTTGGAACTTACGGTTTTCTACGTTTTTCCATTCCATTATTTCCTGAAGCTTCTCTCTATTTTACACCACTAATTTACACAATGAGCATTATTGGTATTGTGTATGCATCATTAACAACTTTACGTCAAATTGATTTAAAAAAGATCATTGCGTACTCATCTGTAGCGCATATGGGATTTGTAACAATTGGATTATTTAGTTTAAATGTTCAAGGTGTAGAGGGTGCGATACTTCTTATGTTAAGTCATGGATTTGTTGCTTCTGCTTTATTTTTGTGTATTGGTACTTTATATGATCGAACACATACACGTTTAATTCAATATTACGGTGGTTTAGTACATGTAATGCCTTTATTCTCGTTCTTTTTTCTTGTTTTCACTATGGGAAATTTAAGTTTACCTGGAACAAGTAGTTTTGTTGGTGAATTCCTTATTTTAGTAGGTACTTTCCAAACAAATACATGGATTGCAACATTAGCAGCTACTGGGATGATTCTTGGCGGTGCCTATTCAATTTGGTTATATAACCGTGTGGTTTTTGGAAACCTTAAACCATTATATATATCAATGGGTTCTGATGTAAATCGAAGAGAATTTTGGATTTTCGTGCCATTTGTACTTGCTATTTTATGGATGGGTTTTTATCCACAAGTATTTTTAGATCCTATGCACGTTTCAGTTTCAAATGTTATCCAACATGGTGCGTACATTTCATAATGTTTATTTTCTTGTGTATGGGTAATCCTATACACAAGATAAAATAAAATTAAAACTTTAAAAAAAGATAAATTTATGATGGGTTTACATTTTATTCATTTATTTGAAAATGATTTTTACGCCCTTTTCCCTGAATTGTTTTTAACATGTACGACAATGCTTTTACTTATGTTTGGTGTTGTATGGAGTACATCCAAAGCTCAAGGCTATCCAATCCTTACTCACACTGTTGCTTGGTTATGTGTGTGGAGTCTTGTTTGTGCTTTTGGTTTGACCATTCATTCACCTTTTTCTGTAATGGTTAGCTTTTACAATACATTTGTAATTGATGAACTCACATTTTTGTTAAAAGCTATGGTTATCTGTAGTGCAACAGCAGCAATGCTTATGTCAATGGAATATTTAAAAACTTCCATGTTAAACATTTTTGAATATAGTATTCTTATTTTACTATCAACAATTAGCATGTTGCTTTTAATTTCATCATATGATTTTATTTCAATGTATTTAGCTATTGAAATGCAAAGTTTATGTTTTTATGTTTTAGCTGCATCAAAACGTCATTCAGAGTTTTCTACAGAAGCTGGGTTAAAATACTTTCTTCTTGGGGCTTTTTCATCTGGTGTTTTATTATTTGGATGTTCACTGGTTTATGGTTATACAGGAATAACCAATTTTGAAGATATAGCTAAATGTCTGGCAGGATCTGCTTTATTTCAAACACATCATTCTTTTTTACATCTTGGTATGTGTCTTATAATGATAGGATTTTTATTTAAATTAACAGCAGCTCCATTTCATTTCTGGGCACCTGATGTATATGAAGGTTCTCCTACTTCTGTAACAGCTTTCTTTGCAATAACACCGAAAATTGCTTTACTAGGAGTATTTTTACGTCTTCTTTTAGGTAGCTTTTATGACCTGTTATTTGCTTGGCAATACGTTCTTATTTTTTGTAGTGTTTGCTCACTTTTTATCGGGGCTTTCGGGGCGATGGCGCAAAAAAAGATAAAACGTTTACTTGTATATAGTTCAATTGGGCATGTTGGGTATTTACTTATTGGTATTTGTTGTGGAACCGTAGAAGGGTTACAAGCAGTACTTTTATACTTAATTTTATATGTTTTTATGACAGTAAATGTTTTTACAATTGTACTCTCATGTATTGATCATAGTAATACCTTTCGCCTCAAGTATATTCAAGATTTAGGACTTCTGGGTCAAACTCACCCAGTATTAGCCTTTACATTTAGTTGTACACTATTTTCAATGGCTGGGATTCCACCGCTTGCAGGGTTCTGTAGTAAGTTTTACTTATTTTTTGCAGCAATGGGTTCTTCATTATATGGTTTAGCTCTTTTTGGTGTTTTAAGTAGCGTTGTAAGTTGCTTTTATTATATCCGATTAATTAAAATCATGTATTTTGAGCAACCGTCGCAGTTAATTACATATGGAGCAATTGATCACGAAAAAGCAATCCTTTTGGGTATTACATCAACTGTCATTGTCTTTTTCTTTTTATGTCCACATAGTCTTTTTTTATGGACTTATAAAGTAGCGTATATGTTTTTAGGTTAAACTTGTTTATCTTTATTAAACATATAGTGTATATGCATGGCATTATGCCATGCATATTATATTAGTAGGATAAAAATAATTAATTACCACCCCACCAGTAAATAGCAACAAAAAGAAATAACCATACAACATCTACAAAATGCCAGTACCAAGCAGCAGCTTCAAACCCGAAGTGATGTTGTTTTGTAAAATGCATTTTGAATACACGTACTAGACATACTAATAAAAAAATAGTACCTACAAATACGTGAAACCCGTGAAATCCTGTAGCTAAATAAAAAGTTGAACCATAAATTCCATCGGTAATTGTAAAAGGTGCTTCAATATATTCCATTACTTGTAATCCTGTAAAAACCGTCGCTAACATAACTGTTACTACTAAACTCCAAATTGCTTGACTACGTTCTCCTGCTAAAATAGCATGGTGAGCCCATGTAACTGAAGCTCCTGAGGTTAGTAAAATAACTGTATTAAGAAACGGGATATCCCAAGGATTTAACACTTCAATCCCTTTTGGTGGCCACATAGCTCCAATTTCGATTGTAGGTGCTAAACTAGAATGAAAAAATGCCCAAAAGAAAGCGAAAAAGAACATAATTTCTGATACAATAAAAAGAATCATACCATAACGTAACCCATGTTGAACAGTTTGTGTATGGTGTCCTTGAAACGTTGCTTCACGGATAACATCACGCCACCAAACATACATAGAGTAAATAATCATACTAAAACCACACGAAGCAAGGAGTTCACCACCTAAATACCCGTGCATATACATCACCATCCCAACAGTAGTACTTAAAGCACCAAGAGAGGCAAAAATAGGCCATGGGCTAGGATCTACAAGATGAAAAGGGTGCTTTTGAACATGTTGACTCATACGTTTTTTCTTTTTTATAATGTCTTCTTATATACAAAGACATTGATCATGTGTATATACATGATAATAAATTAAATTTCTTCCATTTTATTGGATACCCATGAGATATATTCATCTAAAGACACACCTTCAACTACAATCGGCATAAACCCATGGTTTGCTCCGCAAATTTCACTGCATTGCCCATAAAATACCCCTTCACGTTGGAGGAAAAAAGATGTTTGATTTAAACGACCTGGTACTGCGTCACATTTTACACCTAAAGATGGAACAGCCCAGCTATGTAAAACATCAGCAGCTGTTACAATTACACGGACATGTGTATGTACAGGAAGAACAACACGGTTATCTACTTCAAGTAAACGAAGTTGTCCTAGGGTTAAATCGTCTTCTGGGATCATATAACTGTCGAATACAATAGAAGCATCATCTGCTGTACTATAATCTGATAACTCATATGTCCAATACCATTGGTGACCAATTGCTTTTAATGTAATAGATGGATTTACAATCTCATCCATTGAATAAAGTAAAGCAAAAGAAGGTACAGCAATTACCATTAAAATTAAACTTGGTGTAACTGTCCAAGCCACTTCAATAACTGTTCCATGAATAATTTTCGAAGGAACCGGATTTTTTGTCCAATGGAAGTGCCATAAAGTACGGCATAACATCCAAATTACAAAAGTTAAAACAACCACCATAAAAAAACAGATATCATGATGAAGGTCTTGAATACCTTGAGCAATTGGTGTCGCAGGATCTTGAAACCCAATTTGCCAAGGCAAAGGAGCATCTAAAAGGACAATTTGCGGGAATAAAAACGTACCTACAAGAAAGACTACTGGCATTAAACTCATTGAAAAAAATGAATTAACCATAATAGAAAAACTACGCATAAAGCATTTGTTTTTTTTAAGGGGTTTGTATTTTTTACTGAAGAATACAACCCAAATAAACAAAAGAGTATAAGTGTAAGATTCCTTCGTAAAGCATTTACTACCAAAGGAAGTTCCCTCCCCAGGTTGGATTTGAA
>Ga0209715_1000463_pt1 | contig 35122 bp, 43 predicted proteins | sample COGITO_mtgs_1205_2_FD_184809 | JGI IMG/M metagenome (GOLD analysis project Ga0209715, IMG submission 184809) | Pelagic marine microbial communities from North Sea - COGITO_mtgs_120503 (SPAdes) (version 2) | ecosystem: Environmental > Aquatic > Marine > Epipelagic ... | reverse complement strand
TCTATTAGAATTAATATCAAAATATGAAAAAGGACTTCTACCTGTAGCATTTTCAGATACTACACTATAAGGATTGTCAGGTTGCTTGTACAAAGCAGTTTCATAGACAGTATCAACAATAGATCCTGTACCTACAAAAGCCGTATTTGCAGCTTCTCTTCCTTTTCCGCTGTATATTTCTTGAGCATTTCCTACATAAACAACGCTGTCATAATTATTACCTAAATCAACAACTCCAGTATTTACTCCTAATCCGCTGTATTTCCATCCAGTAGCAGTAGAATCAAACCACAAGTCCCCAAACATAGATATTCTAGGGTATAACTTTACACCGCTAGAAGAATAAGCAATTTCAGAATTTGACTCTGTTACAGAAACTGGTATTTTATTTATATTATCACCTATCAATGAAAAAGAAGCAAGAGTATTAGTGCTAGGAGCTATTCCCTCAAGACTTGCTGTAGCAAGGCCCTCGTTAACTAGTAAAGGTTCACCGTTTATTGTGGTGGGCATGTATATGTTATAGTATTGCTGCTGCTGCTGCTTGACAACAACTTTAAAACTATACCACCCTAAGTCGTTAGCTTCATTAACTCCAGCTATTGTTAGCTGAGTTAAAGTTGTACCACCGTCAATGGTTAAAGTATCACCTAATTCATAACCCATACCTGAGTTATTTATGTTAACACTTGTTATTTGCCCACCAGAAGGGCCAGCGATTATTGGAGTCGCAACTATGTCAACAGTTAGTCCAGAGCCAGAACCTAGTGTATTTGTTGTAGTAACATTTTTTGAAGTTTTATAACCAGCATTAAGATTTGAAACAAAACTATCAAAACTATTAACACTACCCAGTAAAGTGTATAAACCTGGATAACCTTGTAGTCCAGGAATTGATTTAGGTATAGTAGAGTTCCAAAGCATTTTTAAACTATTACCAATCCAGTTTACTATATTACTTGAGCTAGAAGTAACTAGCCCGCTAACTTCACTTCTTTTAAAATACCTAGAAAAGAAAGTATCTCCACTAAATATACTGTTATCTGCTACATCTGTAGAAAACACAGGTGGAGCTAGTATAACATCTGATTGTCTACCATATTTATCTGATAACACAACACCAACTTGATATATCCTGTTTTGTTTCAAAGTGTGATTAGGATATTCTATACCTGACTTTTCAGAAAACTTTTGTTGCACCGTATATTTTCTACTAATACCAACACTATAATCTAAAAATTCAGGAGAAGTATGTCTATTAACAAAGTTACCATATATTATTCTGTTTCCTGAGACCTCTTGTCCTAAAGCTCTTATAGGTACTTTATCAGATGCTCTTGTAGCTTCTGATGTTGGTAGCACTTTAAAAGGTTTATCGCCTTCCCATTTATACGTATAACTAGTATCAGTATTTCCTACGATAGATGGATCATCAACTGAAATGCTTTTTAAAACTAATAAGTTTGTTGAAGCAGAATCTTCATATACTATATCTATTTGTTTTATTTTTAAAACATTATTTATTTGACCTACTTGAAGTACGTTGTTATTAACAACTGGCATAGGTATATTTACATTTATCTTGTTAATAGAGTTTTCGTATAAAAAATTAGTAGTGCCTAAACCTACTCTATTAATATCACTATTAGGCGCTGCTTCAGCTTGAGAAAAACTAGAGCTAGATTCTCCCGCGGCTTGAAAACCGGCATAAACATCGTCATAAAGATAAAAACCTTCTTGTTTTGGTTTAAATAACGATTGAGTAAAAGGAGATATTAAAGAAGTTTCATTACTATCGTATATAAACCTATATGCTAATCTACAAAACTTTTCTTCAAAAAACGTTTCATTTCCACCAAACTCTTCTTCATAATAGGGATTTTCAAAAGAAAAACTTAATTGAGGAACAGCACTTCCTCCTGGAAAACCAACTATGTCGAAAATGGGCCATTGCCACTCTTTAACAGGTTTACCTTCTTTGTCAATTTTTCTAATACTTAATGCTAAGTAACCACTTTGGGTAAATGGATTACCCGCACCTCCAAATGTAGTAGGTCCATCACTTCCAAATATTTGATCTATAATATAGTCATTTCCATCTTCTAACATTGCTGGCCAACTTACTTTCATGCCTGGCTGTAAGTAATTACAAAACCATCTTCTATAGTAGTAATCAAATTTAGCAGAACTTCCAAAATCATTACCAACGCCATAAGCATTTGGGCCCGCGGTTAAGTTACCGACAGCACCTGTGCTTATCATTACTAATCTAGATCCAATTGACTCTTGATAATCAGCAGCATCTTGATCTGTTGGAGCTGCATTATTAGGCCACATAGAAGGCACAGGAAGATTATGAAAAGAACTAACACCTGCTAAACTTTGACTTTGTAAAAAATCACCTTGTAACGGCGATCCATCTGTTTGGGCATAATTAATAAAAGGAAATCTATAAGTAGGTTTTAACCACTTTTCAGTAACGCTTACAGCATTTTGCTCTATTAACTTTATAGTGGCAGTACCACTCCATGGTTGTTGAACTCCAGCATCTATATAATGAAAAGGTATATTGCTTATAAACTTTAATGGATCAGGTGGATTATAATTAGGCTGATCAGTAGAATTCCAAGGATTTACAAACCAAAGCGGCTCGGTTAAACCTATACCAGCTATTGTTGATAAACTAGGATCGTCTTGAATAAATGGTTGGAAAAGGTATTTTTTTATCTCATTTTGATAAGGATATGTAAGTTCTGGATTAACCGGGTCTGGATAATTAGGATCTTCAACAGTGGAAATTAATTCAAACTTTAAACCAGGATGCAATTTCATAGTAGGTGTTCCACTAGTTATAGTGCATGTGCTTTCAAAAAGCATTTGAGGATAATTTGTAGGAGTAGTAATTCCTGCCCAACTTGTTGTTGTTGTTGCAACAGTTACTGTTATAGTTTCTTCACTATAAACAGTGGGTGTTTCAAAAGGATAATACTTAGCAACAGAAACATTTTCTTCTATAGTATAATAAGGATTTGCATTATTTGAAGGATTTGCAGTAGCTAACTCTATATTTATCTGTCTTGGTTGGTTTCTGTTATCAGTCCAAAACAGTAAGTCTTCTATTATATTTATACCAAATATAGGATGTGTTTTAGACAAATTTAAAAAACTACCCGCAACTAAAGATACTTGATTACCAGTTGTTATGTCATAAACAACTATAGAACAATGAGCATTTTTTGGAGCTTGATTGCTTAAGTTATCATCAGAAGCATCCACATAGTTAGTAAAAAAAGCAAATACTCTATTTTTTCCAGGTTCTTCTTTAACGCCTATTAATTCAACACCAACATCGTTGCTGCTTATACCAAAATTTGGTAAAAGTTTATTTCCTAATATATTTTCTAAAGCACCTACATCTGCGCCTTCTGAAGTACTAACCGTTACGTTTACCGCATCTCTATATTCCCCTGCCGGCAATATTCTTGCGTCAAGGTCTTTATTCATTTTAGACTTTATAAAAGTATTCCTTACTTCTGCCATTATTAATGTTTAATCCATTTAGATTTACCTCTCATTACTTGAGTAAATTCTTCAAGTTTAATATTACTTAATCTTATTTTAGCATTTCTTAGTTTGGCTGATCTTTCTTTTTTGTATCTTTGCACAACGTACTCTGGAAAATTAGCCTTAGTAGATAATATACTGTACATTATATGTGTATATAAAGCATCCTCAGCTAGTTTAGGAACATGAGTATCTTCATCGTATGCTAAACCATCAGATACGTATTCTAAGATGATTAATTGATTAGCTAGGTCACTGCTAAAAGCTAGAACTCCTCTTCTTTCATCTATAGTAAACCATCCATTTTTTTGTGAAACTTCTGGATCTAAACCAAATCTTTGGCCATAAGCCATTTTCCACCAACCCCAATTATAAACATCTGCATCGGTAAAATTATTAACATCTAGTTGACCATTTAAAGCTGTTTGATCAGCATTTCTCCACCTGTCATTAGTTAAAGACTGAGTCGATTGAGCAAGGTTACCATAAATATCTTGCATTGGTAATCCGTTATTATCTTGAAGTGGTACTTGACTTGGGTTACTTGTTAAAGTAGTTGGATATATTATATGCTTAACACCTAAACCATCTATCCATGATAGCTGAACATAGTTTACATAGTCTTGTGGTAATACCAGTGAAAGACTAGGTGGTATAGTTAATTCTTGTGATTTAACACTTCTTAAAGTGTCATAGCTAAACTCTTGTAAACCTCTTTTAGCGTGAAATATAACTTCAGATCTTTTAACTCTAGGTATAATTTTATCAACACCTACATAAGCGACCATAAAGTTATTAACTATATCTTTTATATTTACATATTGATAACTTTTATAATTATCCCAAAGAGATGGATTTGTTAATTTTACAGTTAGTATAGCGTTAGTAGGGATAGGTGTTATCACACCAGTACTAGGATCTGCAGTAGAAGTTAAAGTTAAAATCTGAGTTTGAACACCATCTACTATGGTTGTGGCAAGTGATTGAGTTATGTAGTATGGAGATAAAGTTGGGTGTTGCTCTACGTTATTTATAAATACTTTGTAATTGTTAAAAGAAGTTGCTGTTGCAGCAGCATCCCATATAAGTGGGGTCATTACACTAGGCCAAGTTAAAGCATTAGAGTTAGTACCATCAGGTGTATACGACTGGCTACCCGTGTAGTATTGAGAAGAGTTTTGTTTTATTAGTCCCATTTATTATCTTTTATTATTATTTTCTTCTTGAGCAAGTTCTTGTGATGCAGCTTGTATTATGCTTGGGTCTCTTATTACAACACCAGCATATTTTAGTATTTCTAATATAACTTCATTTTGTTGGCTATCACTTATTTCAAAATCAACAGATCCTTCAGATGGAACAACCGCTACGAAGTTAGATGCTTGTAATGTAAAAACTGTAACGCCACTAGAACTTCCAGCAAAAGAATTATTACCATCACCTAGCGTTATTTGATCACCTATATTAAATCCGCTTCCTCCACTTGTTATAGTAAAAGATTTAAGTGGTCCTTTTCCAGTGTTAGGATCTATATCTACAGTAAAATCAGCAGAAGCACCTGTTCCGCCTGTTGGTGTGACTTGTACAAAAGAAGTTATATCAGTATTTGGAATAGTAGAACTTCCGCTAGCTATTGAACAATTTACTAAATTATTTTGCCCACCAGTAGTTGTATTAAATAAGTCTTGATTTGTTTTAAGAACGCCAGTGAAAGTTATTGGAGGATTTGGGTCATAGATATATTGACCTAGTGAACCTACTGTAAAACCCCATCTAGGGTCTTTAGGTTTTCTAATATAGTTAAATGTAACATCTGTTTTATCAGAAGCTAATTCGCTTGGAAATACAGTTAGTTTATCTTTTTGATATTTAGCAACAGGAAAATTGTTTGTTGGTTGCAATAATGGAGATAATTTCATTTCGTTATAATCTCTATTGCTTAAAATTTCTATAGGTGGTGAATTAACACCTTTATTCCATGAAGCAGATCCAAACCTGTGTAATCCAGTTGGTTGAGTATAAACGTTGTTTGTTTGAGCAGATGCACTTTCTATTTCTTCAAATACTTGAAACTCTTGCAAGATGTGATCAACTCTAGATGCAAATTCAACATCTGTTTTAGGCATTCGTAAATACTGGTTATAGTCCTCAAAGAACTTTTCAAATATCTCTAACTGTACTTGAGTAGCTATTTTATTAAACTCATCAGGGGTTAAATAACCTCTTTGCTCTTTGTTTAATATACTTAATACCGTTGTATATACCGTGTTTACGTTTATTGCCATTTTAATATTTTTAAAAAAAAAGGGTGGCGATAAAACCACCCTTATTTATAATCACTTGTTATTTAAGTTTTTTATCTATAGATTTATAGACTTCAACTCCTTCATCTGTTTTAAACCACGAAGCCATAGCTGAATAAGGGTTTTCGTCAAAAGGTACTGTCATTAACTTACGGCCATTAGCAGCCCATTTAAATGTTTTTTGATCAGCATCTAACTTTATTACATTGGCTTCTACAGCTTTGATTGCAAAATTTCTTAATTCTACATTTTCATCTTCAGCTAGATCTAATAATAAAGCTGGATTTTGCTTAGCAAATAATAATAAGTCTCTTTTTAACTCTTTAGAACTCATCGAAGATACAGAAGAGCCTTTTTCAACTCTTAATATAGCTTCTGCTTTATCTACATCCATGTCATAAGCCATATTTAAAGCTGCTATTTCTAGTTCTAAAATATCAAATTGATCTTCAGCTTCTACAACTTCGTCATATTCTTTAAATATAACACCATTGTGAGGATGCTTTTCTAAAAACTCTTGTAAATTTCTTTTTTCTTTTGGTATTGATAAATGACCTTTTTGAAAAACAATATGTTTTAAAGTAACAGATCCTTTCTGCTCATCAACAAAAACTGATTGATGATTAGAAGCATATCTTAATTCTCTTTCATAACCTATACTCTTGTCAAACCAAACTAATGGGTATCTAGCAGAATGTCTAGATGGTAAAGTATAAGTTAAAGGTTCACCTTTTATTAGATAGTAATTTCTATCTTTGTATTCCCAAGTATTTTTTACTTCAGGATTTTTCTTTTCTTTTGTTTCCATAATATAATATAATATAATAATTAAAAAAGATCCTGCCGAAGCAGGACCTTATATTTTAGTTTAAGATAAAACTACAGAAATGCATTCTGCATTACTTGTAAATTTAACTTCTGGCTGTGAATTTTCAGCACCAGCAGCTTTGATAATAGCAGCAGCAACATCAGCTTGTAAAGCGGCTTTAGTTGTTGCAGGCGCGTTGTCCACGGTTATTGTATACTTAGTTACTTCACCACTACCACTTGTTGGTGTAGCAAAATTATTTTCCAATATTTGTATATCACACGCAGTAGCACTAACACCACTCACACATGCTACGTTATTTATTGGAATTAAAGCGTACTCGTTAGTTGCAGATCCTTCAATAGCAATAAGCATTGCAGATGTTATTTCAAATACTATATCAGCATCAAAACTAGTTACTCCAGTTGCAGCAGCTTTTGAAGCTAATGTAACAGTATCACCTACTTTGTATCCTTCACCTATATTTGAAGAAGCGGTTATCGCAAGAACAAATGTACCACCAGTAAGTGTTACACTAAACTCTGCACCAGTTCCATTTCCGCTAGTTGTTGTAGCTCCAGAGGCAACTGCAGTTCCAGCGACTCTAGATCCACCACCTGTGTATCCGGCACCTTGCGTTCCAACACTGATAGCGGAACCAACAAAACTTCTAGCAGCATTAATCGCTAAAGGTACTTTTATAAAATTACTCATAATTTATAATTTTTAAACGGTTGAGGAATAAGGTTCTTCAGCTTTGATCTGAACATCCACAACTTGGTAGTCTGTAATAGTAGAAACTGTAGCGTCTCTAGCGCCTATCAATTCAAATTCAGGTACTGAACTTGGGTTTTGATTAGCACTTTTAATCAAGTCTTTAAGATTTTCTATATCTTGATCAGTAATAACAGCTGAAGTGCCATTAGTATAATCTATAGATGCTCTTAAATACAAAGGAGCAGTATCACTAGCAGCGGCTAACTTAGCATAATGTACGTGAATAACATCTGCTGGTGAACCTGCCTTACTTACTGCGTAGACATCTTCTGCGTTAAGGCATGTAAACCTTGGTTGAAGAGCCGTAGGTCCCGAACTAATTATCGGGAGTTTAATCATATTTGGCATAATTTTTATTATTTAAAGATTAATAAAGAGAGTGACAAAAAGCCACTCTCATTATAAAATTATTAAGCTCCTTTAAACAATACAAAATTGTTTGCAGCTTGTGTTACTAAACATCTTTCAGATAAGAAACTTACAGTCATCGCATCTAAAGTGTCAGTATAAGCACCACCTACAGAACCTGTGATCCAAGACTTCATTCTTCGATCTTCAGTTTCAGAAGCTCTATATCTTACATGTAGAAATGGACGTCTAATATTAGATCCTAACATTTGATCGTATACTGTAGTTGTTCCAGCAGGAATCATTACACCATCAATCTCTTTAGATAATCCTCTAGTAGTAGCATCATTTAAGTATTTCCAATCAGTTTTATAGAAATCATAAGAACCTCTTCTAAAACCTGAAAATCCAAAGTTTAAAGCCATATCACCATCGTTATCAAATAAACCATAAGAAGCAGCTTGAGTAGAAGCAAATCCACCATTAACAGCAGCAATCATATCATCAAAATCAAGAGCAGTAGCTCTAGATAAAAATAGCATATTTTCTTCAATAGCACCTTGCTTGTCTAAGTTTTTAAGAATTTCATCAAAATCACCTAAAGCACCTGAACCAGGAGCAGCAGCTCCAGCAAAACCAGAGTATACATTACCTCTTGCTTCAATAGCAGCGAATAAACCTTCAGTACCTTTAGCAAATTGTGTAGTGTCTGCAGCACTTGGGTCTCCAGCTCCACCAAATTCGTAAGAAACAGTAGAAGCATTTATAGCCGCAGGATTCATAAATTCACCTTCAACCATAGCCATTTCTAAGTAATCTTCAAATCTTAATCTAGTTTCAGACTCAGACTTTAAATACCATAAGTATCCAGATTGTCCATCTTCAGTAGCAACTTCTACCCAACCAATTTGAGCAGCGTCAGAACCACTAATCTTGAAATTATCTTTTATTATTATTGGAGAATTTTGGTATTGAGTAAAAGAAGGCTCAATAGATCCTTGCATTCCTGTAGTACCTTTTCCAAATTCAGAACCATAAACAAATAAGTTTACATTTCCAGCTTCACCTGATGTAAGACCAGCAGAAGCTACTGGAGTACCTCCAACAGTTCCATAAACTGATATGTCAAGAATATTTCTTGTTCCTCCTGTTACATTCTGAACTAAACCTTTAAGTGTTACTAATCCAGTAGCATTATCAGACAAAAGAATTGTTTGACCTATTCTTACAGCACAATTAGGACTTCCAGCAGCAGCGTTAGTAGTCATATCTACAGTTACTCTAACATTAGCTTGACCATTGATAGCATCTGTAGCTTGCGCTGTTTTGTAAGCTATGTGTAATCTATTTTGTTCAGACCAAATTACTTGATCAGATGTCATAGGCATTTCAGCGCCTACCATTCTCAAGAAACCACCTAATGTTCGGTTTCCGTATCTTTCTACTTCCGCTTCGTAAAGCTCAGGTAGATATTGTTGTGCAAAGCTCCCTCCAGCTCCATCAAAAGTTAAATAATTATCTCTTAATGTCATTCTTTTTTGTGAAGGAACTAAACTTGCGGGGAATGCCCCACCAGATAAACTCATAGTTTTATTTTTTAGTTATTATTGTTTTTTACTTTTAAATTTCAACTTAGAACTATCAACGCCATTAACAGCAGTTACTTTTAATCCATTGACAAAAATATCTCCATTGGCTTGTGGCCTACTTTCTGTATTTATGTTTTTAGATTTAGCCATTACATCTTTAACAGCATCGGCTTTACCTTGCTCATAAAAATGATTAGCAATAGTATCTACGTTTTCAGCAGCGTAAATAGCTTTGTGATAACCTACAGTATCAACAACTTCACCCTCATTGTTTAAGAACTTCTTAACAAATGTATTTAAGTTAGACTGTTTTTCTGCAACATCATTAACATTTGACACTTTATATCTAAATTTTTTTTCTCCTAAATTAAAATCAAAACCTTTGAAGTCATTAGTGAAAAGATTATTAGTTTCATTTTTAAATGATTTATGATGCTGTTCTGCTATTTGTTGTTCTTTGTTGTATCTATTGAAAAAATCCATAGCTTTTTGTTGTTCCTGAGTAACGCCCGGTCTCAACTTGATCTCGTCGTAATATTTACTCTTGGTTTCTTCCAAAAAGTTTTTGGCTTTTGCAATTTCTTCTTTTAGAGCAAGTTTCTTTTTTCTTATATCTCGCTCTTCTTCCACTTCTTCGTCCCAGGTAAAATTATCTTCTAGCATGAAGTTAATTTCCTCTGAATCTAAATGTGGTTTAGTTCTTTTGTAATATTCATTAAGTAAAGCATCATCTGCTAGTTTAGAGTAATCAGCATTTAATCTGACATAGTCTTCTACATTACCACCGGTTTCCTCCATAAAAGTTACTAGTTTTTCGATGTTCTCAGGTAATTGTTTTCCAATAACCTTTTCATCTCTTACAGCTTCTTTTAGTTCCTTAGTAGTTTCTTTTACCTCTTCTTTTATTTCTTCTATAATAGGTGTTTCTACTTCTTCTTTGGCGGCTCGTATTTCTTCAACCACTTCTTTGCCACTTGTCTCGTCTTTCTTTTCTTTGACAACAGCATTGCTATCATCTGTTTCTTGTGTTTGAACGGTATCTTCTTGTTTTTTACTTAAATCAACTTTAATAGTTTCTTGTATTTTTTTACTTAATTTTTTTGGTTTTTTGACTTTAAGAGGTGCCTTCTCTTTATCCTGAATTGTTTCTGACATAATATAATATAATAATTGTTATTGTTACATAGGCATCTCAGCACTATCTCCAGTGTTTAGAGTATTCTCTACTTGTGGACTTTCAAAATCAATAGGAGCTAGATCTTTTTTTCTTTGATCTATCATAGCGCTTTGCTGTGTTCCTTCTAATCTTGTTCTATTATCTTTACGATCTTCAATCATTTTCTCTTTATTAGACCCTTGTCTAACATCCATTTCTTTTAATTGAATATCAAAACCATACTTCATTTGAAGTAATTGTTTATCTATTTCAGCTTTTTGTTGCATTTTGTTAATTTCAAACTGTGACTTAGCTTGTTCTATTTTTACCTCAGTCTCAGCTAATGCTTGTTGTTTTTGCATTTCTGCTAAAGTAGCTTTTTCAGCTGTTTGAGCATTTGCTTGAGCTTGAGCTTGTATATTAGCTTGTTGTTTTCTTTGATCGTCAGCTTGCTTCCTTTTTCTTCTTTCTTTAAGCATTTGATTAGCAAGCTTTATATTGCTAACTTCTCTAAGATCTATAGCATCTTCTAAGTTTATGGCTTGAGTTTTTAAAGCTATTTGTATGTTTTGCTCTAATACTGCTTTTTCTTCTTCATCGGGCATTAAATTTAGAAATATACCAAAATCATGTATGTTTAATTCTGATAATTCATCTAATGTTGAAACATTATATCTTGATATGCTTTGCTCTAAAGCTGTTCTAGTAAAAGGAAACTGTAATGAATCTGATATTCTTAAAGCAATATTTTCACAAGTTCTTGATGTTAAATACAACATTGCTTGTAACAAATGTCTTGTTGCAGTATTTGAGTTAGCAGCAGCTAATTTCTGTAAACCTACTAAAGCATTTTTATCAGGAGTACTTCCATCTCTTGCTTCGTTAAGTCCGGTCACATCTCTTATCATCTGTAAGTAGTACTGATAAGTTTGTATTAAGCTTTGTATTTTAGCACCACCAGATCCAGTCTGTAGTTCTTGTATTGGGACTTTACCTCTATTTAAATCACCATCTTGAGTTAAACTTCTACCTACTACAGATCCAGTTTGAAAATACATATTCAAAGCTTCTGCTGGATTATAATTAGTACCATTACCTAAATCAACTTCTGCTAAACCATCCATGTCTAAAAACACACCATCTGGAACTACCCTAGATAATACTTGTTGTATTTTAAGATGAGTTAATTGAATCATATCAGCAAAACCAGTTATTCTATTAACTAGTGAATCTATACGCCCTTTATACATTCTAGGCGCACATATATTGTAATTCATTTTTGCCTTAGTTGTATCTGCTATAGGTCTAGTTATATTTTCAGATAACCCCCATTTTAACATCATAGGGTGACCTAGTATCTTAGCTCCACTATATAAAGTTTCTATAGTTCTAGAAACTCTTTCAAAGCCATCATTGGGAGGTGGATTAAATGTGTCTTGTTTTTCTAACGCTTTTTCTAAGCCAGTAGATGTTTCTTTAATTTTAAAAACCTGGTCCGAGTAAGTTTTATATTCAAAATAAATCACTTGAACAGTCTGTTGATCGCTTCTTCCGCTCCAGTTTCTTAAATATTCTGTATTTCCAGGATACTTTTGTATTTGTATCATTTCTTCATCTGTAAGATTAGGAAATTGCATTTTTAAATCTGGTAAACTTATAGCTTTTACTTCACCTACATAGTATAAGTCTTCAAAATTAGGGTCTTCAGTGTAAGAATAAACTAAACTGGCTGGATCTACGTAATCTACTACAACGCCTTCAGCTCTATTCCAATTTGTTTTTACAGCTCCAATACCTAACACTGTCAAGTCTTCACAAAATCTTCTTTTAGTTAGTTCGTATTTATTTTTATTTAATACGTCATTTATTACTTCTTCTTCTGCTATTTCTACAGATTGCTTGTAGTCTAACTGGAGATGTAATTTTATTTCTTCTTCAGATTCTAATTGTAGTCTTTTATATTGTGGGGAAGTTAAATCTAAACCTGTGGCTTGATTTATTTGTTGCATTAGCTCTCTTTCTTGAACATCTCTTAATAAATCTTCTGCATATTTTGTTCTAGCTTTTGTAGAAAATGGATCTACTGCAAATGCTTTTACTTCATAGTTTCTTTGAGACATTCCGTTTACAACTATATCAACAAATTTAGATATTACAGGAACTGGTTTCCAGTCTAAATTAAGATAAGACAAGTCACCATTAATAGCTAATTCATCTTTGTATTTCTGAACACTTTGCTCGCCTCTAGCGTATAATCTTAAATTATGGTAGTTAGTAAAATTAGTAGCGTATCCATTTAAATTAGCTCCACTTCTATAATTTCTAAACCATTCACCTTCTATAGCTCTACCAACAGCAAGACCATATTCTAAAGTAGCTTTCTCAGCATCAGGTACTACCTGACTTGGAAATGAACTATTGTTATCGTAAGTAATTTGATTCATTTATTTATTTTATTATTTTTGAAATTACCCCATCATTACTGTATTTTTTAATACCTAATTTTATAGGTTGATATTTTTTCTCAGGATTTGGCCTGTATCTATTTTTATTACACGCCATTATAGCTAAACCAGAACTTATTGTAGCATCGTGCTTTGTTCTATTATTAATATTAAAAACACCCCAATCTTCTAATGTTTTTTGATGATACATATCTCCAAAACCTTCTTTTGTAATACCTACATATTCCTCTATATAAGACTCTATAGCAGCCGCGTGAGCTTGTTTAATGTCTTCGCTTGAATTAGGTATTCCACCAATTTCTTTTTCTGTCGTAGACAGCTTGTTCCAAATTTTATCTGGTCTATTCATTGAAAAACCTCTATATCCTCTACGCTTGAAATAATACAACAACCTTGGCTTGTTGTTTTCAGCTAATATAGGCATACCATAAAATAAGCAAGCCATTAGTACATCTTCAAAGAATATTTCAGCAGTTTGAGGTCTAGCTATATATTCTAAGAAAAAATGATTAGGTGGAGCATCTTCCATAGAAAACTTAGTTAATCCATGTAAAGATCCATTAGAGCCTTTGCCATCAACAGTACCGCTAATGTCGTAACTATCACAGCCAAAAGCTCCAATATGGTCGTTGCCTGGATATTTAGTTCCATTTTTTAATATTATTCTATTTTGCAAATTAATAGGTGGTACCCATGATATTTTAAACCTTCCATTTTTGTTAGGATAAAACTCTACTTTAGTATCTTTAATACCTCTAACCCACTGAAAACTACCTACAGTTACATTAGTTGAATTATTAATTTCTAAATTATAATCTATTTGCTCATATATTTTAGTTAAATTAAATAAACTTTGTTTTGACTCATCTCTAAAAGCATGCATTTCAGTTCTTGGAAACTGACGATAATATTCATTTAAACTATCTTGATCATTTTTTAAGCCTTCAACTTCGTTATTCCAGTGCTCGATAACGCCTGTTGTAATTTCAACACCGTCGACTCCTTTGACTGGATTTTCTTTTCTAATGAAAACAGGTGATCCGTGAGAATCCATGAATCCTTCGTAGTTCCATTCCATAGGGATGAACAAAGAATAGAGTCCAGAAGAAGTTTGTCCGTTACGATTTCGTTTTGTAACGTCTGAATTATAGTATAACTTTTTGAAGTTGTTTCCACCTTTATCTAAAGAATTTGAAGTTGAGCCCATCATACACTTTCCTACGATCCTTGATCCTAGCCTTAATGTAGTTTTTGTAACTCTCCAGTTATTTAATATATTATCAGGTCTTTCCCATTTACCACTTTCATCGTGAGCTAACAACTTTAGCTTTTCACCATCATAAGAGTTGTCACCAGTATTTTTCCAGTCAATAGTTGTATCAAGTCCGTCTAGTTCTCTTAGTTGCTCATTGCTCTCAAGCTTCCTTCTAGTAAGCTTTGAAGCTGGAACTCTGTATGCAAGTTCTGTTTTAGGACGATCCATACCGTCCTGGATTGGTTTGAAGAAAAACGGATAGTTAACGGATATTGGTACGACTTTATCTGTGAACATTTTTTTAGCATCTGATCCAGATTTAGAGAGTATACCAAATCTGGCGTCGCTAGATATTGTTGCTTGATTAACAAGTTCTGCCGAGGACATAAATGAAAATCCAGATCGTCTGTTTTTAAGATAGCACATCCCGTAACATCTGTTATCTGCCTTGCATGCTTCCCAAAATATAAAGAATAATCTATTTGCTTCTCTATAATCTGGTGCTCCAACATCGATTTTTGACCATTGCAAGTACATGTAATGAGTACCAGTAATATATACAGGACTGCCGTTATTGAAGAAATGAAAACCTTCTTCTCTACGCTTAAATTCTTCGTCAATATAGTCATACCACTTTTCTTTAAATTCAGATGGATATTCTTCCCAGTCAAATCTACTTTTAATTCTACTTAATTCTTTTGGATACTCTTGTCTCTCCCAGCGTTGATCCGCTTTTTTTTCAGCTCGTTTAAACGGTTCATTTGCTGTTGGTAAAGCAATCCTGAGATTCTGTATTTCAATGATTTGTCCAATTTGTCCAGTTTTACTTATTACTATAAAATCATAATCAGAGTTATAACCATACTCCCATTTTTTTAAACGATTTTGTTTCTTTAATATCTTAGGGTTAATTAAATCTTTAACCTCTTTCCAGAGTGCTTGTTCATAGCTCACTTACTTCTCCCTTCTGCAAAACCTTTAAAAGTTTTTTGTTCTTTAACTTCTTTAGGTTTTTCATTTAGCATATCTTCCTCTTCTTGTATTTTAGTAAGTATTTCAAAAGCATCCATTATAGCTAGTTTTTTGGTAGCGGCAGCATTCTTTAATCTATCAGCGCTTACATCGTCGTCTGAGTCAACAATCTTTTCTTTTGCTACCTTAATAAGCTCTTCAATTGCTTTTTGCCCAGCTTGGATTATTTTCTTTTTCGTTTCCTTGGTATTCATGCGTTAAAGCTATATCATTTGATTTCATACAATAAAGTCGTTCACCATCTATTATAAACTCAAATTCAGAGTTTGGGGTGAACGTAATAAGTGTTCCAGGTGTTATTCCTAAAGCTTCTAAGGGCTTATTAGTATATTTTACTATACCAACATTAGGTTGTTCTTTTCTATTCTCTATAATGCTTTTGTTTTTTATTGGCTTTATAAAGCAATAATCTAAGTGTGGTTTTAGATTATACATATAGATTTGTTCAGCAGTGCAAAAATATAAATTATTTTTAAAATAAGTTCCACTATTTTTTTCAACACCTTTAGCGTCATAATATCTTCTTAAGATATTGTGATGAATATAGACTTCATCACCAATATTTATTTTTGTTTTATAAGCAGCTGGAGTCGAAACTACAACTGCTTTTTTGCTTACAAAAATATGATTTTCTATACTTGAATTAATAATTAATTCTTTATCATCAACCTTTTTAATATTTTCATATCTTTTATCTAATGGTTTAATGATAAAATGGTATAAACTTTTCATTAATATTTAAGATCGTATTCTACAGAAACAGCCATATTAGAATTAAACTTTTTCCAAGGAAGAACTTCATTATTTTTTTTTATAAAAATATTATAAGAATTATCTTTACCTTCAAAAAGAATATCACTAATTATGTGACCACCATAAACCTCTTGACCTGTAGAGTAATGCATAGCTTCATTTTTATAATCAGCACCTATACTAATCTTTCTTATCTTCGACATCTTTTTCAACACTTGTATATTCTCCAGTCTCAAGATCTACATTTATAGGTCCATAGCTTGATTCTAATACTTCTTTATAATCTCTTATATCTTTGTTTACAACAGCTATTTCGTGAAGTAGTCCATGTTTTTGAGTTTCTATTAAACCTATTTCATTAACTAACTTACTAAGATTTTTTTGTTGCTCTTTTATAAGCTTTAATTCTTCTTCTTTAATTTTCATTTTATTTAATTTAATTTTCTATTTCTGAAATTTCGCCTGTAGTTATGTTTATATTAACACTTCCATACTTTTTTTCTAACATATCTCTAATGTCAGCTTGCTCAGATCTAGCTGTTTTAAGTAAATCTACATATTCAAGTTTAGTTATTTCCATTTGACCTATTTCTTGAGTTATGTTAGTTACTCTATTTGTAACTTCAGAAACTTCTTTTAATTCTTTTTTAGTTACTTTTTTTGCTTTTGTTTTCATTTGATTTGATTTGATTTTATTGATTTGATTTTTTGTTAATTAGATTTTATATACACATGCCAGCGTCTGTGCATTCTCCATTTGCACCTAGTTCATACCAAACTTTCATTGCATATTGGTCTAGATATTGAGAATAATAACCTGGCTCTGGAAATGCTGTTCCTGCTGCATTAGTATATACAAACGACCCTACAGCTGGTGTAACTGGTTGAGGTGGAAATTCCGTAGTAAAAAATTGTCCGTTATTTTCATCTTCACACGCGTCGAATTCTGTATTTCTTTTAGTTGTTGAAGTATCAAAGGCAGTATAATCCCCACCTCCGCCTTCACTTTTTTGACCGGGTAAATTACTTATTTTAGAGGTAGTTAACCCCATGCCCATACTCATTGTTAAAATAAAGCTAAAACATCTCCTATAGCAGATATACCACTTTTAACTTGTTTTGCTAGCACTGGCAAAAAAGAACCTGCAGTTACACCTTTAAAAACTATAGTTTCTTTACCACCTTCTGTAACAATACCAATATCACTAGCTACACCTACGTATAAGCAGCATCCTCTCATCTCAGTGTTTGGAATATCAATATTGTTAACAGTTGCAGCAAATCCTATTCCACCTGCTGGAGTAACAGAAGCTTGAGTTAAAGCGTCATTTACAGTATAACCTTCACCGTAAGGTTTGTTTGCAGTACCGCTATCAGTTAGTTCATATGAAGTAATTACGCCTGCGTTAACTTTTAATACTTTTACTTTAGCAGCAGAAACTCCCGCTCCAGCACTTAATGTAATAACATCACCAACCGTGTATCCACTTCCAAAATTAGTAACAGTTAAACCAGAATTAAAACCTGGGTTGTCCATTTGTGAAGTATAATTTATGGCACCAACTACTATTTTAACAGCATCATGAGCAAAAACTCTAGGTTCAGCGGCTTGATTTCCATTTAATCCTTTCATTATTTATTTATTTATTTTTGTTATTTTTTCAGCACCACGACTTCCGAAGTATGCTACATAAACTGTTACCAGTAATGTTTTTAATAAGTTTATCCAAGCATCATCTACTTCAAATTGTAAATGAAAAGAATCTACAGCCATCATAAAAACAGCTGATGCAGTTAGAAATACCAAAGCTAGTGGTCTAGTGTTTTTACTTAACCAGGAGTCAGACTTCATATCTGCTCTCCATCTACTAGATACCTCTTTCATCTCAGCTATGTCTTGCTCTATAAGTTTCATAGCCTGCTCTTTATCAACTGCCTTAATCTTATTATCACTTGTTATAAGATTTTTTACTACGCCTAGTGTGCCTTGATTAGGTAGCACGTCTCCAAGAGCTTGTAATACCTTAGGAGCTTTACTTGATAAAAAGGCTCCTATTTTTGTTTCTTTAAAAGTTTTCTTTTCCATTAAAATGAAGCTTTAATAACCCTGTTAACTGTAGGTTTTGCAGTGTTTTTGTTTTCTTTCTTTTTGTTTAAATTAGACATTGGTCCTCCATATATTATTTTACCAGCTTTTTTATTAAGATAATCAGCTTCTAATTGAGTCATTTGTCTTGACATTGGATCTTCACCACCCCTTAAAGTGCTTCCAACTGTAGAACTTATTTGAGTCCCGTACATTACACCATCTCCAGCTTTATAACCGTGAGTTTGTGCAAGACCATCTAAGTATGAGTAATCTATTACTGGCTCTGGAGGTGAAACTGGTTTAGTGTTTTCAACAACTCTATTAGAGACATTAGTTGTAACCTTAGGTTTCGATTGTTTTATAGCTTCAGCTTGAAATTCTGGAAAACTTAAGTTGCCGTAAGTATTCATGTCACGGTTCTCGTAAGCTTGCTCCATGGAAACTTTAGGTTTATTAGCAAAGGGAATTATAGTTTTAACTTCTTTGGTTTCTTCATTATAGCCAGTAGCTGTTGGTGTTTTAGTTACAGTAACTTTAGTATCTTCACCACCTTCGCTTCCATAGTATTTAGTTTTTAAAGTTATAGGAGATATTAAACCTTTTTTCTGCATAGGAGAATAAGAGCACTTTTTCTTACCTATAGGAGACATTTTAAAAGCCATTACCCTTTACTTCTTGATCCAGCAATTCTATTTACAACGTGCATTAATTTTTTCTTTTCAAATTTTGCTTCTTTTTTGTAACCATGTTTAGCATCATAAACAGCGTTAGCAGCATAATCTCTAGCTATACGAGCATCTGTTTTATGAATAGGGCCTTTTTTCATTGTTGCAGCTCTATTGTCTACTGGATCTTCATTGAGTAAATTCTTTTCTTCTTGTTTGCTAGATTCCATTCTAACGGGTGCAGGTTTTTTGTAATTTGGCATAATATTTGTTTTATTTTTGTTTATTTTCTTTTGAGTAAGCTTCTTTCTCCCAAGGAAATATTTTAGATCCTTCGGCAATCCACTTACCATTGTATTTTATTTTTCCGTCTTTACGTGGGTATTTTTTACCATTCCACATAACATACTTATCGTTATAATCTAATCCTTTTTTACCATTAGATTTTTCAAATTTTTTAAACTGTTCGACATGAACTTCTTCATGACTTATAATTTCTTTAAGTTGTTCAGGATTTTTAACTTTGTTATTAACAGTTATAGTGCCATTATTATTAGCTCTACCTAAAACGCCTTCTTCCTCGTCTACATGATAAACCGGAGTTATACTAATATTGTAGGGTGCTTTTAATTTAAACGCCATTACTTTCTTTTACAACCAAAATTGTTTGCGTAATTAGCCATTTTAACAACTGCTGGTTTGTATTTTTTAGTATTTTTCATTATTTTACTAGCAGCTGCACACGTAGATTTACCTGGCATATTTTTTTCTACCCATTTAGTAAATTTACCTTCGTTTTTTTCTTTTATTTCTGGAAAGTCTTTTTTAGCCATTTTCTTTGTTATTATATGGAAAATAATTGTTTAATATGTTTTGTCTATTTTTACAACCACAACCACCCGGGATCATGTCTGCCATTTTTTTTATACCTGAAGCTTTTGTAAACCTGGCTATTGTATCTCCTAATCCTTTATCTTTCATAATATTTGATTTAAAATCGTGAACAACACCATCTTTTTCTAGCAGCTCTACCTCTTTCACCATCCCAGCTTTTTGATCTACTACAAAATGCTTTTTGTCTTTTGTAAGCTTTAGTGCCTACTTTAACATCACACTTGGTTACGGCTGTCTTTAATTTGCTGCCAGGGTTTTTCTTTCTATATTCTTTAACACCTTTAGCAGTCATACCTGCACCTTCTTTTGTGCTTCTAAAATTACGCCCTTTACCTTTTGTAGTTTTTCTTATTGCCATTATTTTTTCTTTTTTCCTTTAACAGGCACACAGTTAGGTACTTTTTTACCGCCTTTTTTCTTCATACCTATAGCTTCATAACCTTTCCAGCAAGGATTTTTCTTTTTTGATTTTCTTTTAGTTGCCATGATTTATATTTTTCTACCTTTTTTATCCACCTTAACCTCTTTTACTATAACTCTAGTACTAGGCTTTTTATTCTGCAGCTCTTCTAATTGTCTGTTTAGTTCTTCTAATTTACCATCGGCCTCCGTACCATCTTTAATCATACTAGCTGTTATACTAACTTCTTCTTTTAGTATGTCTTGAGTTTGTTCAAGCATCTCTACTTGATCTTTCAACTGCATAATCATTTTTTCATTCCACTCTTCTTTTAGTTCATACTCTAAACGAGTGACTTCTACTGGTGGTAAAGTTTTAGCTTCTGCTATGTCTTCTTGTAAAGTATAATACACACCTACTATTGTTGTAGTAAACATTATTATCCCAATTACAGTTTTTATATCAATTTTAAACTCAGTGTTTTCAGATATTTTCATATTCTTTCGTCGCGTCAAATGATGGGCACGCTTTATTAGCAAACTCATTATGTGAATAAATAGTAGCAAGCGGGTACATAGCAATTAATGTTTTAAGCACGTGTAACAAGCTTTCTTTTTGTACTTCTGTTCTAGTATCTTTTGGCGTCTTACCGTCAGCTTCTACACCTCCGCAATAACAAATTCCTATAGAATTACGATTGTGCCCTTTGCAATGAGCGCCTGTTTTATCTATATCTCTACCTTTTTTAATAGTACCGTCGAGTTCTATATAAAAATGGTAGCCTATATCTGTCCAGCCTCTACCTTCAGTATGCCACTTTTTAATAGTTTCTACAGGTATATCTTGACCTTCTCTAGTAGCAGAACAATGTATTATAATTTCATTTATACTTCTCATTTCTTTTTCTTATGTAGTAGTGACCACTTATGTACAGTATAACCTATTGTTAAGCTAAGCAGTAATATTTCTAACATTGGCTCAACCCAGTTTAAAGTGGCTAAAGCAAATGAAGAAGCATTTAGCAAATACAACTTCAAATCTTCCATGTTTACTATTTGTTCGCGTTTAACACTGGGTTTCCTTTGTACTCGCAATTGTCAATTTTTAATGTAGTTTTAATGGTCATGTCTTTAGAGACCATTTTTCTTTCACCTACAGGCTTTATAGCTTTACTAATGTCTATACCTGCTGATTTTTGTTTTTCTCCGTAACTTGGCATAATTATTTATTTTAAAATTGTTCAAAATCTTCTTTCTGTACACCTGGTACACCGTTATAATTGGGATCCATTTTTTTAATTGGATCATCCATGTATTTAGCTATTGAACCAAATTTAGCAGTCATAGTTCCCTGTGATGCTGGTATTTTGTTTGGATCTAGTGGATAACTAGAATTAATAGCCATCATATCATTAACCGATCTATTGGGTACGCCTGCTCTATTTGGCATAGCTTCTGCATACTCTATTTGTCCAGTTATAGGGTTAACTCTAGGTTGAGGAGGAGTGTTTTCTACAATACCCATATTAATAGGCGTTTCATATTTATTCATATCATCTTGTTTTATCTTTATTAACGTAGTCTATAGATTTAGTAATTACCTTAAAGCTATATCTATTACTTTTTTCTAATTTAGTTGTAGGCATGTCTTCTTCGCCTAGCATAATACGGTACATGCGACTTATCAGCTGTTTGCACTTAAAGGAAACTTTATATATGTGATATTTTTGAGTGGTGTGGTTTCTTTTCCGCCACACTGTAATCCACCCTTGTTTCAATAATCTGTTCCAGCGCCTGTTATCCCAGCTGAATGAGTACGTACCTTTTATAAAATCATCTTTAGTAAACATATCTATAGCATCAAGATATATTAATAGTTCTAAATCTGCATCATTTAAATTATTAGTTTTGCAAGCCCACTTACGTATTATTCTATAATGTTTAAGCAAACCTAGTTCTTTTAAATCGCTAGAACTTAACTTTCTCATAATATAATAACTACATCAAACTCTTTAATAACCTTATATTCTTCTTTGTTTATTTCAATATTAAATCCAGCTGCTTTATCATAATAAACTTCGTCACCTTTTTTTAACACCGATACATCAGAGCCAGGTTCTATAACTTTAGCTCTTCTATATCTAACATCTTCTCTCTGCTTTTCAGCTAAGATTAATCCACCTTTTGTAGTTACATCAGTTTCCTTGACTGGATCTATAACTATAAATTTACCTACTGCTTTCATGCTCTAATGTTGTTAATAACACAATCAGTAGATAATATTGTTGTGGCTACTGAGGCTGCGTTCATTAGTGCACTTTTAGTAACTAGCAAAGGATCTATAATTCCGGCTTTTACCATATCAACCGTATTTCCTGTAACCACGTCTAATCCCGTGCCTTTTACTTCTGGTGTTTTATAATCTTCAACGCCAGCATTTTTAAGTATCAATTTATAAGGCTCTTTAATAGCACAGTAAAGTACTTCTTCGCCTATTGACATTGGTTTTAATTGCTGTGCAGCGTTTAATAAAGCTATACCACCTCCTGGCACTATACCTTCTTTGATCGCAGCTTTTGTAGCGCAAATAGCATCTTCAACTCTATCTCTTTTTTCTTTTAATTCTAACTCTGAATTAGCACCAACTTTAACAGTTGCAACTTTTGCTTTTAATTTAGCTAATCGTTTTTCTAGTCTAACTATTATATTAGAATTTTTAGTTTCTTTAACTTGCTTTTCTAACAATTTAACAATGTCTTTAACATCTTCATTACTAGATAAATCAACTTGCATGATAGTATCTTCATGGTTTGTAACAGCCTTTAAACAGGTCCCTAGGTGTTCTGGATTTATAATATCCATATCATCGCCTAAGTCTTCATTAATAAGTGTAGCACCAGTAACCGCGCATAAATCATTTAGAGTATCCTTTTTACTAATACCATAAACCGGTGCATCTACAATGTTGACCTTTATGTTTCCTTTTACTTTATTCATCGAAAGTGCTGAAACAACTTGTGGGTCAACATCTGCTATTATAAGCAAACTCTTACCTGTCTTTATTACATGTTCAAGAACTGATTGAATTTTTCGAACATTGGGTATTACTGACTCTACAATTAGAATCAACGGATTTTCAAGTTCAGCCGTGCCCTTTTCTTTGTTGGTAATAAAGTGGTTATTTTTAAGAGGCTGATCATACTGGACGCCTTCTATTAATTCAACTACTGTTTCAGGTTGTTCATTTGTTTCCATCATAACAATACCTGTTTCGTCCACTAATGCAAATGCCTCACCTATAACTCTCCCAAGCTTTTTATCGTTATTGGCTGATATTGTAGCCACTTGGTTAATTTTTTTACCTTTTACTTTCTTTGCTGTCTTTTCTAAATAAGCTATAACTTTTTTAACACCTGAGTTAATACCTTCTTTTAATTCTCTTGAAGTATCTAGTTCACTATGTTTGTAAGCTTCATCTAAAATAGCTTTTGCTAATACTGTAGCTGTAGTTGTACCATCACCAGCATCTGATACTGTTCTTTGCGCTGCTTGCTTTATTAACGTAGCTCCAATATTTTCTAAAGAATCTTGTAATGTAACTGCATTAGCTACTGTTACTCCATCTTTTGTTATTTGTGGTGTCCCATTGCTATCCTCTAGTATAACACATTTACCACTTGCTCCTAAGGTTGATCCCACTGCGTTAGTAAGTTTTTCTACCCCAGTTAATATCTGACTTCTGGCACTATCACCAAAAGCCAGATTTTTAACTAACTTTAATTCTTGCATTTAATTTAATTTAATATAATTGATTTTGAATATTTTACTCGAAGGTTTTAACTACTTTCGGTCCTTTGGTAAACTCTAGCTTTTTAGCATAATGTTCAATAGAAGCATCTATTGCTTGTTCTGCTCCAGCTAATGTTTCTCTTCTGGTAACATCGATCCAGTCATCTGAGTCGATAGATTTATATTCGGTTTGTAAAAATCCATTAGGTAATTGAACTATTCTCCAATTTTTCTTCTGTGAGATATGTTTCCAGTACTTAATGGTATCTTCTGTTGGTTGTGGTGCACTAGACCACGTATTGGTGCGGGTATATAAAAACGTCATTTTTTTTTGGTTTTAAGTTAAACGTTGGTTATTTATATTATCACTTGATAATTCGGTTATTTAATTTTTTATTTTTCTTTTTCAAAGAAGTGTAAACAAACGCCGTATGAAGATGTTTGTTCCGCGCCTTTTAAAGCAGTACCTAGCGCTTCCGCTCCAACAGCTATATAAGAATTAATTAATAGACCAAGGAATGAGTTTACGAATAATTTATCATTACCAAGAGCATTGGCGAAATCTTCTTTCGATTTTTCAAATGAAACAAATATTACTAAAGGCGTGCCAGCAGCAATGTTTGCCTGGGTAAATGCTCCGTTGTTAAAGGGCATTTCATTTACCGCATTTTGTGTCCCGCTCCCGGCAGTTTGTGTTCCCGATAGAATTAAAGTACCCGTACCTGGTGATGCTATAGTTCCTTCATATACATTTACTGAAATGCCTGCACCTCCATTAAGCCTAAAAAAATCTACAGTATTTATAGTACAATCGTCTTCAACTACGGTTTGCCTAATATAAGTAACACCAAGTGCACCTTCTTCAGAACCTACGCTACTTTCACCTTCATATATAGTCATAGAGTGAAAACCATCTTTTCCACCACCTGATGTTCCGCTATTTGCTGAAGTTAACCTTCCTTGAGCGTCTACCGTTATATTAGCATTAGTGTAAGAGCCTGCACTAACTGCAGTGTTGTCTAAACTAACTGTTGTTTGATAAGTTGTCGGTGGTCCACCACCTGCAGTAGCTATTTCAGTAGTAATACCTGTTCCACCCACTATATCTAAAGTATCACCATTAGCTATTGTTTGAGTCCCCCCACTGTCAGCATCTGCTATCCAGCTAGTCATTCCAGATGTTGGAGTTGCTATCCAGGAAAATTCTCCTGCACCGTTTGATTCAAGTATTTGATTAGCTACATTAGGCAGTTTGTTAGGAAAATATAGTTTATAACTATCACCTGCAGTAGCCGTATCAGGACCTACTAAAGACACAAAGTTAGTGTCTGACTTGTCATACCAAGTTAATTGACTTGGTAAACCATTGTTACCCATTAGCTCTGCCCAACCTTCGATCGTAACTACTTTAGTTGCTAAAGAATTTTGTTTTATTACAGAATTATCAAGATCTGTTGTTGTGTCCCAAACTGGTATTCTACCTATTGTACCTGTTCCACCAACTGTTCCGCCACCAACGTCATAATTAGTTGATCCTATAGTTATAGTTGTTAGAGCATTTCCACCAGATCCTGGATTAGCTACTACGTTTGTACTGGTTGGTGTAGTTATAAAATTTAAGTTTCCACTTGCGTCAGACTCTAATATTCTTCCACCTGCTACTGGAGTAACTGTAGTAAGTAATTCTGGTAAAATTAATTTATAAGAATTAACTTCGTCTGATGGTGGAGGTCCTTCTATGTCAACAAAATTATTATTACTACTACTATACCACCTTACGTTTGATTCTTTATTAGTACCTGCTGATTTTATTTGAAGATCATATAAAACACTTACTGAACCTGCACTTTCTCTAGTTATAGGTGAATCACCTAGTGTTGTTGCATTAGTCCAATATGGTACTTTATTTGCAGTTCCGCTTCCACCAACAGTACCACCTGCTACAGCGTAGTTAACTGATCCTATAGTTATGGATGATAAAGTGCCTGTTGTGCTTCCAGGATTAGCTACAACTGTAGTTCCACTGCTTTTTAATACTAGATTAGCATCAAGAATACCACTTTCAAACCAATACTCAACAACTGTAGTTCCGCTATTGGTAGTATCTACTAAACCTACTGTAAGACCTTTATATCTAAAATTTGATGTTACTTCGCTTAAAGCAAGTGTTCTAGCAGCTGCAATTCCAGAACCTTCAAAAGGACCATACTTAACATCTACCGGAGATACTGTGGTTATTAGTACGCTACTCGCTAATTCTATTCCTGTTAATGCCATTTTTAATTATTTCTTAATTGTAGTGGTGAAACTGTAGATTGCTGCACACTTGTTGATATATGCATTCTATATTGTATGTTTGACCAAGGGCCTCCATTTCTTGAGATATTTACTGTTACTACCGGATCAAAAAGATTTGTTATTACATTCTGATTTAAAATGTCTAAAAAATACCGTGTTTTAACTGGAAACTGACTGTTGTTAGCTAAAAAAGGGTAAGCTACAACAGTAAAAACAGCTGCTGGAGTATAATTAAGCACGTTTAAAGTACCATTTGAAGGAACTAAATTTTCAACAACAGCATAACCTCCTGGTATTGCTAAGTTTCCTTCTATCATTAATACCGCGTTACTTGAAGTTGGCTTAGTACTACTATAAAAATAATACCAAGGATAAACTGAGGATATAGATGTAGAATTAGAGTTATATGACGCAAGTGCAGCTATTGGATCATTTACTGTTGCAGCATTTGGAACTGCAGGTGTTCTAGTATCAAGCGCGCCTGTAGAATCTTTGTTAGGATCTCCTTCTAACCATCCAGTGTTAGAATTAAAAGTATCTGAAGCTGTCTGTGTAGTAGTAGGTATACTTGTAGTAAATGATTCACTAGCTGTCCTCGTGTTTGTAGTATTTGGTGTGTTATTATTTGCAAACCCAAATTGACTCGGTAAATTACCAGTTGTTCCTGAGGTAGCTGTTCCCATTGATGGGGTAGATGAACCATTTCTGTTTGTTATTATAGTACCATCAATTCCACCAGAATCTTGTTTTGTAAAAGTTGTACTGGTATTCACAGTTACTGATTGACCTGGCTGATAATAAGTTTGTGAAGGTGACGTTGTTTTAGTTATTGTAAAAAGCGGCCTTTTGTATGTTGGTAGTAAAGTAGGAAACAATAATTTATTAAACAATTCAGTAAAAGTTAAAGTTGATAAAGATGCAGCAGTTTCACTATTTGAAATACCTCCTACTGCTTGAGCATTTGTAGTAGGACTTATTTGAGTATCAAATATAGTATTTAAAGTTACAATGTTACTTCCAGGAGATGTTTCAGCTGCTATTAAACCACCACCATTTAAATCTGTAGGTATTTGTAAACCTTCTAAAGCTGTAGTTAAAGTTGTTAAACCAATTGGTGTTCCTGGATTGTTTGGATCGTCACTATAATCAAATGATTCAACCTCAATAGAACCTCCTGAACCACCGCCTAGTGCAATACACCAAGTAGCTGACGTTGTAATACTACCTGATGAAGATGTTACAGCAATTACTATAGCACCTGTGCCAGCTACATAGCTAGAAACAGTACCTAATATTAAATTTGATCCAGATGTTAATCTTATGCTTTGGCCTTGTGTATATGATAGATTTGTACCTATCGTTAAGCTAATTGTTTGTGTGGTTACTGGAACCACAATAGTTTGTGTTGTACAATCTGCGTATTTATCTCCTCCGGTTCCAACACCTGTATCTCCTATATATCGCCAACCTCTAGCATATAAAGTAGGCATTGTACCACCATTTTGATTTTTTAAAAAAGTTATTGCATCTGAAGATAAAAGCAACAAACCTTGATCATAATTCCAAACCCAACCAACTTCACCATTTATAGTAGCAGCATCAGTAGCTTGAAGCTGCGTGTATGTTGTTCCTACTAAATAATATATTTCTATAGTATAATAAGGTACTGGAATACCATTGACAGGCACACTAGAAGGATTTATCCAATTATTTTTCCTATCACTACTTCTATCAGCTGGATTGTCATAAGAAACATATGTAGTGTCATTACCATTAGTAGCTTGTGTCAACTCATGATAAAGAGGTACTTGCGAAGCGGGTTGAAAATAATTATTAGACACTATATTATACAGTGCTCCACCGCTAGAAGTTAGTGTTACTAAGTTTGCTATAGATGTAGGAGGATTAGCAGTTACAGTATTATATTCTAAAAATATTCTATCTTTAGTTATTTTAGGACTGTTTTCAAGTACAGATTCATACCACTGAAAATTAGTGTTGGCATCAATTACATTAGCTGCTTGTACCTTAAACGTTAACTTACTTACCGCATCACTTGTAAAACCCATTATCCGTCTATTAAAGCTTGATTATATGTTGCTATTATTTTATTAATATCAGAAAACCTTAACTGATAATTGTTTACGACGGTATCATTTACTTTGATGCTTAGATCGCATTTTTCATCTGGTATATTAACCTTTAAAGTTACTTTGTTTTTAAAAATATCTTCCATTTGTTTAAAAATTTAAAGCGCATGTAATACTATTTATTTTTATATTTGGTTCTAAGTATTGTATCTCTACAAATATACCTATGTCTGCTGAGAAGCTTCCAAATGTAGCTTGTACTGAGTTACCACTAGAAGTAGATGCTCTAATAGTAGCACTATGAGTATCTATACCACTTCCTCCATCATTAAAAGCACCTGGACTCCAATATCTATTTGGGTTTGAAGGAGTACTGTTCCAGTTATGTAAGTTTAAAGGAACAGCAGTATTAGCACCAAAGCTAGCTCCACTATTGGATGCAACTCTTCTTATATATATTTTAATATCTTGATTATTTAAAGCATCATTAATATTACTATTACCAGTTCCCCAATTTGAACCAGTAAATGTTAAACTAAATGACGCAAAAGGAAATCCTGTACTAGCACCGTTGCCAAACTGCCTATGGTATACACTAGGCTTATTGAAAGTGCTAAAATTTGTATTTTGACTAGGTAAGTATCCAGTTGAAAAATCTAATTGTGTATTACCATTGCTTAAATCAAATGTATTAGCAGAAATTAGTTCTGCTCCATTATTACTAAACCCATCCACTATTTGGCAAGCATCTTGAAAATCACTATTAGTAGCAGCGTTTGGTTTTGTACCAAATTCTAAAGTTGATAAAGCTGTTTGAGAGTTCCAATTATTGTAGTTAGCTGTTAAACTAGCTTTACTAAGTCTTTTAGATTCGTTATTGAAATATTCAGTTAAATCTGAAGGATTTGTTCCTCCAGGTGTTAATATTAATACGTCTAAATTATTAGCACTAGCTCTGGTAGCATCATTCCAAGGATCTGATATTGTAAGTGTAGAACCACCAGCTGCACCTCTATAAGTATACGCATTAGATTGTATGGTAAAATCATCGTAGTCATACTTTATGGCTATTTTGTCCCAATTATCATTCCATCCACTAACATTTCCATTTGTTGGACTCCATGCTTTATCGCTAACACCAAGCGTGTTCATACCTGATAGAGCAGTAAATGCTAAGTTATTAGCAGCGCTGCCGTTTTTACCTTGAGTATTTCCGTTTATGCCTTGTATAAATTTAGAACTTATACCAAATTTAGAACCAGCAGTCAAGTATTTAACACCACTTAAATATGAATAAATTTGAGTTGATTGTGGTGCTGTAGGACCAAAAGTAACACTAGTCGTGTCTGGGCTAGTTGGATCTGCATCGGCAAAAACATCAGCAAAACTATACGTTATAGCAGTTTTTGGAGTACCTGGATTTGTACCTGGCTCTGGTAGAACTTGGTCTGGCGTAAAAATTATTTCAGCAGAAAATTTACCTCCTACCCTAGGCACTGAATTTAATATATCTTCTATTTTAATTTTAATATTTAATTTAGCTTGGTATTGTGTTGGATCTCCATAAGGATCTACTATAGCCGCATAGTTAGAAACTGTCACTTCTATTTGATTTTGTCCAAATGTAGTATTTCCATCTAAAACCCCAGTGGTCTCATTACGGAGTAGTGTCACACCATCAGCATCATAAACTTTAACTTGAACTTTACAACCAGTAGCGGTTGGTGCTCCTACCGGACTAAACCCTAGTATATATACATTGCTTCCAGGTTTAAACTGTAGTTCTGTTGCAGAGCTAAGTAAATAAGCTGATCGTTCAAGTCCAGTCCAACCACCTGTATCAAAATTACCATTAGTAGAAGGATCACTGATTCTTAATGTTTTTCTAAGTGAAGCAATTGGATCAGCTACAATAGCACCGGTTTGATTAAAATATGGCGGATATGTAGGTGATGCAGGTGGTGGAAAAAATATGTTTACTTGATCAGCATCATTAGGATCTTCTTGAGCAAATACTCTTAAATCATTAGGATCATAATTAACAAAGTTAAATTTTTCATAAGCGCCTGTAAGTTGAGAAGGTGTGCCAGTAGGTCCTGTTTGATTTAAAACTATTATATCGCCTCCGCCTCCAGAACTTTTTTCAACAAGGTTTGTTATGTCCACTCCACCATAGAACCAATATTCTACTACAGGATCAGGCGCAGAGCCTAGAATAATACCAACAGTTAGTCCTTCATATCTATTACCTAATGAAACAGTAGAATCTATTAACGTTCTAGCTGCTGTTATATCCGCAGCGACATATGGACCGTATCTCACATCTAGTGGCGCATTTGTTGCTACGAATATATTATCTGGTAACTGTATCGCCATGCTTTAAGAATTTTTTAGTTGTACTGTTGCTTGTGTAGCTGATTTTAAAGCTATGTATATTTTATAATCAAGAGCCCAAATACCAGTATCGATATTTACCGTGAGAGGTTGAGAAAATAAGTTTGCGTTAGGATCACTTCCTCCACTGGGAGAAGGATCTTGAAATACTGTACCGCCAATGTCTCCTTGAGCAGTTACATTTTCAAACCATTTAGTTTTTGTGGTATTAACATATGGATGAGCAAACCACATCCACTCGCCACCTGATGTAGCATTAAAATTTACTGTAATTGTGTTATTTGACAATGCTAATACTTTATTATACCCTAAACCAGACCCTGCTTCTATAGCTGTTTCAATAGCATTTATAGAAGGTGTGTAACCAGTACTTGCAAAATCAATACCTCCACTACTCACTTTAGATACTCCCCAATAATAAGGGTATATAGCATTAAACGATGCAGTTGAATTTAATGTATCTCCTTGAACAGGATTTCCAGATAAGTTACCTGCACTGTCTTGCAGCTGAGCACCAGTCAATGATTTAGCAGTTGCTGCATATGTTATTGTATTAACAGCAGCTGTATATGAATTAGATATTGTAAAAGTATCACTATATGTTCCAGTTTGCCTCACCTGAGGATTATTAGGGTTAGGGTTGGAGTTTGGAAACTGTGGAGGTAAATCAGCTAAAGTTGTAGGTGTTATTGATATAGGAGTTAAACTAGCTGATGGAGTATTTCTACTTAATGTCATAGTTCCTTCAAATCCACCTGAGTCTTTGTTTACAAAATTTAATGTTAAATTATTAGTTACTAAAGCACCTACTTCTTTGTAGGAATTTATAGAACTAGTAAGTGAAAAAGTTGGCTGAACATAAGTAGGTGGTACAGTTGGAAAAAATATTTTATCTAGTAAATCTACTATATCGTTGCCTTTTAACGTGCTTGCTGCTGTACCTGCTTGTATAGAACCCACATCTTCAACTGTTAAAGTCGAATCTGCCACTACTGTATTATATGAACCAGCTATATCAGCTTGTGTAGAATCTGTAGTGTCTTCAGTTACTGTGTATATTTTTCCAGCAAAATTTAAAACTTTAGTAGGATCAACCGTTGTATTAGCGTCTTTAACAGATATACTTCCTCCGCCACCTCCACCGTCAACATACTCTAATCCAGTCTCAGCTTGATTAACAGCTATTACTTGACCTGCTGTTCCAAAGCCATTTAATCCAGTTAATTGTATTTTAAAGTCTCCATCAAGAGAAACAGGCTCAATAGTTTCTATCTTAGACTTAACATACTTCATTAAAACTTCTAAATCAGTAGTTTTAGTCTTAAAATTAGGATCATTACTTTGTGAGTCTGATAATATTATCTCATCTTTATTAGCTAATGGATCTTTCTTAAAAGGGTATGTTGTTATTATTGGCATTTACCTTCTGCTTAGTTTACCTAACGGTATGTTTAAGGAAATTTTATTATTTTTGTTAATTCTTTCTGCGTTATTAGAAATATTTGAAGTTTTTGATCTACTATATCCTAAACTTATACCTGTTTTTTTATGTGTTAAGTTTGCTCCAAATGATAGATCTTGAAAAGAGTTTGGAGAACCATCCAAATGCTCAGGTTTTGCCCTAGTTTGATCACCAAGGTAGTTTTTAGAATCAGGATTTGTTGATTTATTGAAAAAAGTAGTACCTAAGCCAAGTCCTGCATTAACTCCTAAAGAAAATTTGTTTCCAATTTTACTATTTGCTACTTTTTTAATTCTATCTGTGTTGATACCTGCTTTTAAATTAACTTTGGCATAAGGTTTTACAGCTCTATCGCTTAAATTATTAAAATTTAACCCTCCTTCTATATTAAACTGGTTTGACAATGCAATATCTTTGTTTGTGTTCTGATTTTTATCCCTACGAAATGCTCCTATATTTTTACTAAGACCTATATTAGCATTGAAACCTGTTACTTTTTTATTAAATTGCCCTGTTCCTGGTGTTAATACCATTGCTTTTTCTAATGCACCTGTTTGTGAATTAAATTGAAGGTTGTTCCCTTGTGTATATTTAGGATCTGATCTAAGTAATGAGTTTGGAGCTATAGTAAGATTAGATGTTAAGTTTACAGGTCTATTGCCTGTTCTATCTTTCGATGTCTTTAAATTTCCTAATGGTACGTTTAGCTTAATATTAGTTCTATTATTGCCCATTATACCTATTTTACCCGGCGTTCTTTGGTCTTTGAAATAAGGAGTGAAATCATAGTCCTTCATTTTTTGATCACCACTTATACCTAGCTTACCTGTAGAAGCAATAACCTTTTCATTCAAAGGATTGTTAGGTGTTGTAGTTTTACTCACCTCTATAGTAGGAGTGTTTAACAAATGCTTTGCTCCTTTTCTTCTTCTTCTTCCTCTACGCTGCATAGGGTTATTTGATTTATTGTATGCCATAATTAGTTTTTTAGTCTTAATATAAGATATTACATAAGTTTACTCGTTTTTACCTACTATCATATAATATAAAAGGTGACATTAGCCACTTACTATTCTAGGTTTAACGGCCTATTGTCATGGTTTTTCTAAGCAATAAAAGAAATATAGAAGTAAAGTACTGCACCCCACAATATAATTTTGATAATTTAAAAAAAAACGCAATTTCATTTTGCGGGTCCCCCTTTCTTTAGAATATTGTTTTGATTTCGTCAGATATATCGATGCATCGTTGCGTCAGGCTTTTAAGCTTTCTAATTTTCTATTACTGTTTGACTATACAATCTAAATACGAAGCCACATAGATAATAATAGTATAAACATTAAAACAATTATAAAATGATTACAAACTTAAAATATAATAAACTTAATTCAATTCTAAATAACAACTCTGAAATACATTACATAATTGATTCATCAGAATTCTTTTCAGAAAATAATATTAATCAATCTCAATTCACTAATAATAAATTCATTCTATTTGAATACACATCTCACCTACCTGAAACTATCAAACTATTAAAACAAAACAATATTAACTATTCAATTCATACTGACGAATTAGAATTACAATATATAATAATCTAATTAACTAAATATAAACCACTCACTATAATAAACATCTGATATTCAGGGTAAATTATAGAGAAGTCACGCGATACACCTAACAACTAAAAATAATAACTAAATAAAACTACACTCTTACAAACTAAATACGACAACAAACAGATAATAATAATAACTAAACTAAATATAAATAAATAAAATAAAATAAATATGAAAACTAATAAACTAACAACTAAAAGATTTGTAATCAGAAAATCACTAATCGGTACAAATACAATTATAACTTTTGTAAACAAAAAACAAGAAACTGTTTCTTATGACCATGACGAAATATATTCAACATTTCAAGAAAAGTTTGAAACTATGGCCTGTTTTCAACAATACAAATCTTATACAAACTCAAATTGTATTCCAAAATTTTGTAGAGATTATTCTATAAATGCTTCACATTCTAAATCAGTTCACTCTGAATAGTTAAATAAAAAGTCCAGTTAGTTCTACTCGTTTACTGGTAAATCAAATATGAATAAGTAAAAGTCGATGTTGATAGTAATACTTTAACGACTATAAATAACACGAACATATTACTCAGCACAAACTAATTAATAACTAATAAATAAATAACTATGTATAATCCTAATAATCCAAGTAATTGGTCTTGGTCAAAAGCTTTTGATGAAATGAATCAAACAGTAAATCAAGCTGAACTTACTCAACAATGTATAAACCATGTTCTAAATTATCCTGGTGAAGCTAATGGTGTTTTCATGACACTAAACAAAACTCAACAAGATGATGTTTATGAACTATTAAATCAAATATTATGAGTACTAAAGTAATAAAAGGTAGTTATAATTTAAATACTACAATAGACAAAGTAGCAATGTCAGAATTTAAAATGCACTACTATCAACTCGGTGATAATGAAAAACAGTGGTGTAATGACGAATTAGTAAATAATCCTAAATGGCTATCAAAAATATGAAAAAGAAAACTGATTTTACAACAACAGGTGGAGAAGTAATATTATACTTTATAATATGCGCAGTAGTATCAATAATATGGGGATATATTACAAACTAAAAACGACAGTAAATGGATAATAATAACATGAAACATATACAAACAGATAACTTAACTATAATTGATTATGGTGATGGTAGTGGTAAGTTACAAATATATAATAGAACTAAATCACCTTATGGTTATAATCCAAGAAGTCTTATTGTATCTTTATTCGGTAGACCACTAAAAGAAATTACGTACAACTATGTACAAAAACAAGTAGACAAAGTCTATTCTACTTTTAACTATGACGAAATAGACGAACTAATAAATAAAATAAATAATGAAAATAAATAATATAGCTCCAGTAGTATTTGGAATACTAATGACAATACTAATAATAT
>Ga0209715_1000460_pt1 | contig 35310 bp, 31 predicted proteins | sample COGITO_mtgs_1205_2_FD_184809 | JGI IMG/M metagenome (GOLD analysis project Ga0209715, IMG submission 184809) | Pelagic marine microbial communities from North Sea - COGITO_mtgs_120503 (SPAdes) (version 2) | ecosystem: Environmental > Aquatic > Marine > Epipelagic ... | reverse complement strand
TGCCAATAAATAGTAATTTATTTTTATCAGCTTTATTTTTGAAATCAAGTAGTTCTAAATTCAGAATTTCTTTTTCAAAAACGTTTCCAGTATTCTCATATTTTTTCAAAGGAGAACAAGAGAAAATAAATGCGACAAATAACAGTGTAATTATATTTCTCATAACAATGTTATTTGTCGCAATTATTTCTTCTTGAATCTGAAATGTTAAAAATTTTCCAGCCTGATTTCTTTTTTAGTAAATGAATTGAATTTACTCCACAATGATTTAGTTTATTATCGATCCAAAATTCATAGTCAACCCAAACATTTGCAAGTGGACCGTCAATTTTTATTTCATAAGAAAAAAGTTTTTCTTTCCAAGTAGGACTGTCAGGTCTTGAAATAACTGCAGAGATAAAATTATCACCATTAATATTACTTAAAACTCCTTCATTTTCTTTAAATGAAGTAGAGTTAAGGGTGAAAGATTTTTCAAGAACTGATGTTAGTGATAATGAATCTTTTTTATGAAAACCATCAAAAAAAGTTTTGATAACAGATTTTATTTTTTCTTTTTCAAATTCTTGACCAAATGAAATAAGTGGAATAAACAGTAATAATAGAATTAGTTTTTTCATTTTCTTATAAATTTAAAATAACAGTATATTATTACAACTATTGCAATTATTATTATTTCATCAAATTCCCAGTTCCTTAAATTAACATCTTTTGGATAGTATTGATATATTAAATTAATCATTTTCTAATATACTTAATGTAACATGGAAATGAAAGTAGGGGAGTGAGTCATTATTTTATGACTCTGATTTTTTTGATATTAATCAAAATCTATAAAAAAAACAGGAATTATTTAATTAGGCCCATTTCTTTAATTTGATTTGCAATATCTAAAATAGATTCTTCTGCCGATCTTGGATTCCAACCAAGGACATCTTTAGCCTTTGTAGACTTGCTTACGCTTCTAACTTTTCCCATATAAGGAACAGTAATTTTTAATTCTTTGTTGAAATTCGCCAAAAATTTAGCTAACCAAACTGGAACACTTACACTTGGTGCTTTTTTAAATCCATTTTCTTTCAGGAGTTTCGCAATTTCCTTATAACTTAAGTCTTTCTCAGACAATGCAAATCTTTCTCCATTACTTGATGTGTTTTGCATTGCAAGAATATGTGCAGTTGCAACATCTCTAACATCTACATATCCAAATTGCATAGGAATAGCTACAGGCATTTTTCCAGTAACCACCATTCCTATTGCTTTGTTTGATTCACCTAAGTCCCTTGTTAAAGTAGGACCTACAACAAGTGCAGGATTAATTACTGCTAATTCAAAAGGATTTCCGTTTTCTTCAAGAAACTGCCATGCAGCTTTTTCCGCTAAAGTTTTGCTTTTAGCATAGTGATTGATTTCGGGGTTTTCAGGATCAGACCAATCGGTTTCATCGAAATATTCTTTGTTTTCCCCACTTTCAAAAATAGCAGCAACAGAAGAAGTTAATACAACTTTTTTGATGTTATGTTTCTTTGCAAATTTGAATGCTCTTTTTACTCCAGCAACAGCAGGTTTTACAAAAAAATCTTCATCGTGCAACTTTACAGATAGTGGAGAAGCAATATGGAGAAGATAATCACAACCCTTCATACCATCATCCCATCCATCATCTTCAGTTAAGTTAAAAGTGAATAAATTTAAGTTATCAGTGGGTGTGTTATTATTTTTAAGGGCATCAAATATTTCATCTTTTCTCTCAGGGGATCTTAAAGATCCGTTGACGGCGTAGCCCTGATTCAAAAGTTGATTAATGCAATGTAGCCCTATAAATCCAGTAGCTCCTGTAACTAATACTTTTTCCATTGTTGTAAAGTTATTTGTGATTTTAATATATTATGAATGTACCAAATTTTATTTACACCAAAACCAAAATAATATTTAATCTCTAACTTGTTTTAAACAACATTCTTTGTCGTATGTTTTGTATATTAGAAAAATGAAAAAACCAATTCTACTTTTGTTTGTTATTCTCTTTTTTGCATATAGTTGCTCATCAACTATAAATAGACCTCTGTATGCAAAAAGTGATAATGCAAAAGAGCTAATTCTATCAAAATATGGAAAACCTTCAATGGTTGAAAATTTTGAAGAAAGTCAAACTTGGAGATATGAGTACAGTAGCCAGTTCAAAAGTAATAGAACAATCATTTTCGATAAATATGGAAAAATCATTTCAAATAAAAAACACTATAAAACTTTCCATATGATCACAGGCTACAATAAGCATGGATATATTGCAATGGGTGTTATAGTTGCTTTGGGTTTAATAGCTGGTCCTTTTCCTGCTTTACTTTAAAAGAATAAGAAATTCCTATGTTTTATTCAAGTGTAATTTTTTTTAATTTTCTCTTTATTTTTTTAATTGCGTTTTGGATTGTATTCTCAGGTTCGATTATATTTTCAGTTCCCCAAAAATCTGAATCTTTAAAGCCTATTTTTGAGTCTGTTAAAATTATGGCTGGATTAAGAAATTCTTTTCTTTTGGGGTAATCTAGACTTGCATTTTGCTTCCAATCAGTTATCACCATTTCAGATGATAAAGAATAAGTAGTGTTAAAAATTTTTTTATCCCAATTAACTTTAAAATCTAAAGATAAATTACTGTAATTATAATACCATTTACCATCTTTTTCAGCATAATCAACTCGAAAGTTGGCTTTAGTTGGCCAAACATTTACTTTTTTTGGTTTTTTTGCCACAAAAAGTTTAGAGGATTTTTTTCTATCACTGACATTAAGTGAATAATTTGCTGAAAGTAGAATTTTGTTTTCTCCATCAATAAAAAGTTCTCCGAAAAATAAAGGTTCAGTAATTTCATCTTTCTGTCTAAATCTAACTACAAAAACGGGAGTTTTATTTATTTCTGATGTTCTGTGAATCCAAAATGTATAGCTAGAAATATAATAAAGGGGAATGAAATAATTAGAATATTTAATTATATCTTGAAAAAGAGTATTGTAGGGGCCTCCTGAAAGTTTTAAAGCTAAAGTATCTAGCCTTGTGTAATCAGTATCTTTTCTAATCTTTAATATTTTTATTAATTCTTTTTTTTGAGATTTCTCATAAGGTGACTTATAAATATTTAATACTGCTTCAGAAAGAGAGACATTTCTTCTCTTTTTTTTTATTGTTTCTCTGTAAAAAGCTGTCATTAAGTTATGATTAGTCAAATAATTATTGCCAGAATTTGATAAAGTTTCTCTAACTAATTGATCAACATCCTTTGGAATAGATATTACAGTTTCATTTAAAGGTGAAATAAAAACATCTAAAGGAATTGGTTTGTTTTGTTCCTGAAATGAATTTAAATCTATTGTTTTCGTTTTAAACCCAATAAATGATATTTTAATTTTTTTTGAAGAAAAATGGTTTGGAATTTTTATGCTAAAATCACCACTGCTATTACTTATTGTACTGATATTAGAATTTAATAAATTTATGTTTGCAAAAATAAGAGGATCTTTATTTTCGGAGTTAATAATCTTACCTTTAAATTCAAGATATTTTAATGAATCTTTTTCTATGAATTGTGCATTTTGAATGTTGTAAATAAATAAAAAAAGAATAGTAACAATAAGATTACATTTATTTTTCATATTTAAATATAATAATTATTTAAACTTTGTAAATGAGTGTTAATAAAGAACTGGATTATGAAAGAAAACTATGATTTACTTACCAATACAGAAATTTGCAAATATATTTCCAAGTACATCATCATTTGTGATTTCACCTGTTATTTCAGCAAGATGCTCAATAGATTTTCTAATGTCTACTGACAGCAAATCTCCTGAAATATCACTTTTAAGACCAACATTTACCTCTTCAATAGCTTTTAAAGCTTTCATTAATGCCTCGTAATGTCTTGAATTACTAATTACAGTGTCAGTATATGGATTAAGAATATTTATTTCGTTAACAAGTCTCTTTTTAAGCAATGAAACAGATTCTGAATTATTAGCAGAAATTTCAATTAACTCAAACTTTTCTAACTCAGTAATTAATTTTTGATTTGTATTTTTTATATCAATTTTATTTCTAACCAATAGAACAGATAAGTCTTTCCTTTTAAAAGATTTTAAATCTGAGCTAATTTCACTAAAAGTAGTGTCATTAGAATCAAAAAGATAAATTAAGACTCTAGCATTATTTATTTTTTCTTTTGTTTTTTCGATTCCTTTAGATTCAATTATATCTTTGGTTTCTCTTAACCCAGCAGTATCAGTAAATCTAAAATTTATACCATCAATTACTAGAGAATCTTCAATACTATCTCTTGTTGTTCCAGGAATATCCGAAACAATTGCTTTGTCTTCATTTAATAAAGTATTTAATAAAGAAGATTTTCCAGCATTAGGTTTTCCAGCAATAGCAACTGAAATACCATTTTTTAATACATTTCCAGATTTAAAGGAATCTATTAGTTTCTCAAGCTCATTTTGAATTCTTACAGTTAGTTTTTTGAATTCACTTCTTTCAGCAAATTCAACATCTTCTTGTGAAAAATCTAATTCTAATTCAATCATTGAAGAAAAATGGAGAAGTTCAGCTCTTAATTTTTTTAAATCATTACTAAAACCATTTTTCATTTGCTCCATGGCTAATTTATGGGAACCTTCATTTTCAGAAGCAATTAAATCAGCGACGGCTTCGGCCTGATTTAAATCCATTTTACCATTTATAAACGCTCTTAAAGTGAATTCACCAGGATTAGCAACCCTAATTCCATTTTCAATAAATAAATCAATGATTTCTTGTTGAATGTAAGTAGAACCATGACAAGATATTTCAATAGTATTTTCTCCAGTATATGAATGAGGACCTTTAAATATAGTAACCAACACTTCGTCTAGCTCATGATTATTTTTAATTAAATGACCTAGATGCACAGTGTGAGAATTTTGATTGGAAAGTTTTTTATTTACTTTGGATTTAAATAGTTTTTCGGTTATTGAAATGGCATTTAAACCTGAAATTCTAATTACAGATATCGCACCCAACCCAGTAGGTGTTGCTAGAGCTATAATAGTTTCTTGATTAATCATTAAATGTCTTTTGTAAATGTACTTCTCTTTTTATGCAATTCACTTTCATAATTCTTCCAAAAAGCTTGAATTGAAGTGTTTTCAATTAGTTCTGGATTAGTTTCAACTTCCTTAATGCCTCTTTTATTAAACATAGTTTGAAGATCATTAAATAAAATCGCAGTTACACCTTTGTTTTGATATTTTGGATGAACTCCTATAAGATACAATGAAGCTTTATTATTAAACTTTTGTGCCTTTAAAATATTTAAAAATCCAAAAGGAAATAGTTTTCCGTTTACTTTTTTCAGTGCACTTGAAAATGAAGGCATTGTAATAGCAAAGGCTACAAGTTTACCATCACTGTCAACAACACTTTTTATAAAATCAGGATGAATGTATCTTATGTACTTTTCTTTATAATGATCTACTTGATATTGTTGAATTGGAACAAAAGTTTGTAAAGTGTTATAGGTTTTGTTTAATAGGTCAAACATTTCATCTAAGTATGGAACTACTTCTTTGGTACTTTTAAAAGTTAGCGGTTTTAGATTATATCTTCTCATTATTAGATCAGAAAATTTTTTAACCTTTTTAGGAGCTTTGTCTTCGCTCCAAATTTGTATCCTGTATTCAACCCATTCTGCAAGTTTTTTCATTTTGAGTTGTTTTAAATGCTCTTTTTGATAAGGATTATGATACCATGTGATCATTGTATTTAACTCATCATAACCATGGGTTAATAAACCAGCTTTATCCATATTGGAAAAACCAACTGGTCCTTCAATAAAAGAAAGTTCTCTTTTCTTACCAAAATCTATAACAGCTTCAATTAATTTTCTAGAAACTTCGATATCATCAATTACATCATACCATCCAAACCTTACTTTATTTTTATTTTGCTCTTTTACTTCTACCCAATTAACAATAGCAGCAATTCTTCCAACAATTTTATTGTCTTTATAGGCCAAAAAATATTCAGCTTCAGCATTTTTAAAAACAGGGTTCTTTGATTTGTCCATTGTATTTAATTCTTCATTTGAAATAGGAGGGACCCAATATTTAGACCCTTTGTATAATGAAAATGGAAAATTCACAAAATCCTTGTATTCTTTTAAAGTCTTTGCTGTCTTAATAGATATCATTTTTTACTTTTTCTATTATTCTTTTTAATTAATCTTCTTTCTTTTTTATCAAATCTTTTATTGATTTTGTCCTGTTTTTTTGTCAGTTTATAATCTTTTTTTATACTTTTTTTATTCTTCTTTCTTCTTTTTTTATTGGCTTTTAATTCTTTTCTATCAACTGGAAGTTCATCTCGATACCAATCAAATCTTGTAGAAACGCCAAAACTAATATTAATATTACTAGGTGTGTTCTTGTGGTTAAACCCTAAACTACTATCAATTTGAAAATCTTTGTTTAAAAGATAAGCAGCACCAAATTTAAAATAATTATCAGAGTATACATTGTTTTTTATTATTTCATATTCAATAAATGAAGACCATCTAGGATTTTTGAAATTATGGGTTAATGTTGTTATATAATTAAAAACTGAATTTGAATCTCCTAATCTATCAATTGTAAAATTATTCACTAAAACCCATTTTCCTAAAAAATGATTTTGAGTTATAATTCCAATTTTAGAATTTATAGATTTTTCATTTAGTTCGAATACTGTATTTTTTTTAATTATTGAAAACGGATCATCATAACTAGTTGAGTTTTTAGGATTATAATTAATACCAGCGTAAACTGCTAGTGCAGGAATAAAATCTACTAACCTAATCGATCTGTTTTTTTTCCAACTTAATAAATTTACACTGTGCCATTTTTTATTTTTGAAAGGATCATATACTAAGTATTTAAATCCCAGAGTTTGTTTTTTTAATGCAGATGTATTAAAATCCTTACTAGTTAAAAAATCATTTACTTTACTTTTATTATATGAGCCATCAATAAATACTTCTAATTTATTTAATAGAAAACCATACCTAAGAGTGTATGAAAACTTGTTTTCCAATATTCTAGAGTTTTTTAAGTTGACATTTTTAAAATCAGAACTTTTGAAACCACTTTCTATTTGTAATACGTTTTTTCCTACGCTAAATGCTCCGTGCGAAGAACCTGGACGGTTTGAGTTGATTGTTTCTGTGTACTGAGAGTTCAGTAAAGAAAAATTAATAATAATTAGAATTAAAGAAATATTAAATTTCATATTTAAAAAGATATAAATTTAAATAATATCATTTAATGATCATTTAGATTATTAATTAAATTCTTAAGTTGTATTTTTAAATTTTTGTTTACAATGGAAACTTTTTTTGAAATAATACTTGCACTAATTTTAATTACATATGTAATTAGAAAAGCAAGTCCCTATATCCTAGCTTATTTTTTAAAAAAAATAGAAAAAAAAGTTAGAAATAAGTTCACTCAGGATAACCAAAAAGGTTTTAACTACTCTTCTAAAAAAACTGCAACTAAAAAGGAAAAAGTTGGAGAGTATGTTGACTTTGAAGAAATAGATTAAAACTGTATTTGAATGAAAGATTATTTAACTCATTTAATATGTTTAATAACATTAGCCATAATTTCTGTTACTTATTTTTATCCTGTATTATCAAATAAATCTATTCAACAATCTGATATCTCTCAATTTAAGGGAATGTCAAAACAAATTGTAGATCACAGAGAAAGTTTTAATGAAGAACCGTACTGGTTAGACAATGCATTTCTTGGGATGCCCTCATATCAAGTTAGCGCAAAATATCCATTTGATTTGTTGTATTATATAGATCAAACTATTAGGTTCTTGCCTAGACCTGCTGATTATTTATTCTTGTATTTAATGTCTTTTTATTTTTTGATTATATCATTAAAAATAAATTATAGATATGCATTGTTTGGTGCAATTGCATTTGGTTTTTCTACGTATTTGATAATAATATTGGGTGTTGGTCACAATACCAAAGCATTAGCATTGGGATATTTACCTTTAATTATTGCAGGATTTTTGATGGTTTTAAGAGAAAAATATCTGAAGGGTTTTTTAATTTCATCACTATTTCTAGGTCTTCAGGTTCATGCTAACCATTATCAAATGACTTACTATACTCTAATAATACTTTTAGTTATGGTATTAGTTTATTATTATGATTTTATAAAATTAAATGAGATAAAAAAGATTTATAAATCTTTTTTAGTATTTGTTTCTGTTGGTTTACTTGCGCTTTTGATGAATTCACCCTCTTTACTTGCAACAAAGGAGTATTCAGAGTTTAGTACAAGAAGTAAAAGTGACATAACAATTAATGCTGATGGTTCAGCAAAAGAATCATTAAGTGGTCTGGATAAGGAATATATTACAGAGTACAGTTACGGAATTTTAGAAAGCTTCAATCTTATATTTCCCAGATTTATGGGTGGTGGAAGTTCTGAAAGAATTAGAGAAGATTCCAAACTCATGAATTTTATTAGATCGTTAGATGCGAATCAAGCTCAACAGGTCTATCAATATTCCAAAGTCTATTGGGGAAATCAGCCAATTGTTGCAGCTCCCGCTTACATAGGAATTTCCATATTTTTTATATTTCTTTTATCTGTTTTACTTGTCAATGATTTAAATAGAAAATGGATATTGATTGTTATATTAATATCCCTCGTTTTATCTTGGGGAAAGAATTTTTCGTTTTTAACAGATTTAATGATAGATTATTTTCCTTTATATGATAAGTTTAGAGCTGTTTCTTCAATACAAATAATAATAGAGTTCTGTATTCCACTATTTGCTGTAATTGGCCTGAGTAAATTCTTTTCAAATAACACAAACGATATACAAAAACTTAATTCACTAAAATATGTATCTGTATTTTTAGTTTCATTGATTTTAATTTTTTATTTTTTTGGAACGAGTATACTAGATTTTAAATCTGATTTTGAAATCTTTTCTCAATACCCAGAAATTCTCAATTTACTAATAGAGGAAAGACAATTTGTTTTTGAAATTGATGTGTTAAGATCTTTAATTATAACTGTTTGTTGTTCAATAACTTTTTATTTGTTTTTAAAGAATATTTTAAAAAAAGATTTAACATTCATAATTCTTACTGTTATTATAATATTTGATTTATGGTCTGTAGATAAAAATTATGTTAATTCAGATCAATTCGTTAAAAAATCTTTGGTTGAGATTCCATTCCAAAAAACAATTGCAGATAAAGCTATTTTAGAAGATAGTTCAGATTTTAGGGTATTTGAACCAATGGGTGGATTCTCAAACGCTAGAACATCATATTTTCATAAATCAATTGCGGGATATCATGCTGCAAAACCTAAAAGAATTCAAAACTTATATGATTTCTACATTAGTAAAAACAGTTTTGATATTCTTGATATGTTAAACGTGAAATACATTATACAAAATAGTGAGGATAATCCGTTAGGAGTTACTAGAAATCCCAATAATTTAGGAAATGCTTGGTTTATTAAAAATGTGATTAATGTTGAAAACTCTAACGAGGAATTATTAGAATTAAAAAATATTAATTTAGAAAACACTTGTTTATCTCAAGATTCTGAGATTATAAATACAAGTTTTCAATTAAATGATATTAATGAAATAAAATTGGTTTCAAGAAGAGCAAATCAATTAACCTATAGTTCAAAAACTGATTCAAATCAATTTGCGGTTTTTTCTGAAGCTTTCTATAAAAATGGTTGGCAAGCTTATATTGACAATAAACCAGTTAATCATTATAAAGTTAATTATTTACTTAGGGGTATGGAAGTACCTGAGGGTATTCATGAAATTAAGTTCGAATTTATACCCAAAGTAATTAATACAGGTTTCTATTTTTCAATATTGTCTTATTTGATTTTTATGATTGTGTTTGTTAAATTCATTTTACTTAAAAAAAATGTATAATAAAATCCCAAAAAAACGATATCAAAGAACTTTGAGCATGCTTAAAGAAGTATGTCCTTCTCCCTCGGTTGTATATGATTTAGGCGTTGTTAACCCCCTTTCTGAAATAATGAAAGAAAATAATTATAAAGTCTATAATTCTGGTATTCAAGATTTAGATATCGATTTTAAATTAGATATTCCTGATGATGTTGATTTAATTACTGGCTTTGAAATTCTTGAACATCTTGTTTCTCCTTTTCCTTTACTCAGTTCATTAAACGCTAAAAGGATATTTTTAACCGTTCCTTTAAATTTATGGTTTTCAAAAGCATACAGAAGTAAAACAGATAATAGAGATCGTCATTTTCATGAATTTGAGGAATGGCAATTTGATTGGTTGCTTGAAAAAGCAGGTTGGAAGATTATTAGAAAAGAAAAATGGACTAATCCATCCTTTAAATTAGGTCTTAGACCTCTTTTAAGAAACTTTCACAACAGATATTATGCAGTTTATGCTGAAAGAGATAAATCGGGAACCTGGCCTAACAAGGATTCGTATACTAATTACTACAGAGGAGTTTTAAATCTATAGCGAATGAAAATAGGTATGATATTAGACGCACCGTATCCAATTGATCCAAGGGTTAGTAATGAAGCGAGTGCATTAATTTCAGCTGGTCATGAAGTCTATTTATTTTGTTTATCATATTCAAAGAAATTTATTAAAAAAGAAGTTGTTAACTCAATAAACGTTAGAAGATATTATTGTTCAAGGTTAACTTACAAACTTTCTGCATTAGCATATACATTTCCGTTCTACAAAATGATAATGAGTAGAAAAATTAATAATTTTCTTATATCTAATAATATTGATAAAGTTCATATTCATGATATTCAAATAGCAAGTTCGGTTTTTAGAGCTAATTTAAAGTCACTTCCAGTTACTTTAGATCTTCATGAAAACAGGCCAGAAATCATGAAATATTATAAGCATGTAAATTCTTTTTTTGGAAAAATATTAATTTTCCCTACGAGATGGAAAATGGCTGAAGAAAAATATTGTAAAGCCGCCAATAATATTATTGTCGTTACTAATGCTGCAAAAAATGAACTTTCTAAAAGAACTGGTTTATCTGAAAATAAAATAACAGTATTTCCAAATACTGTAAGAAAAAGTTTTTATACTGATTTTGATTTAGATCACAGTTTAATAAATAAGTATAAAGATAATTTTGTGTTACTTTATTTAGGTAATACATCAAAAAGACGAGGAATATCAACAGTTATTAATTCGCTAAAGTATCTGAAAACTAAAATTCCTGAAATTAAGTTTATCGTAGTTGGTTCTAGCTCTTACGATAATGAATTAAAACATTTGTCCAAAATTAATAATGTACAGAAATTTATATCTTTTGAGGGATGGAAACATGAAAAGACTTTTCAATCCTATCTATCCGTTTGTAATATTGGTATATCTCCTTTAGAATCAAATATTCATCACGATACAACATATGCTAATAAAATATTTCAATATATGTCATTTGGTTGTCCAATGATTTGTAGTAATGTTGTTGCTCAGAAAGAAATTATAGATAAATATGAAGTAGGGGAGTTGTTTAATTCTGGAAATATTAAACAATTTACCGAAAAAGTTCTTTATTTATATGGTGATAAGAATAAATTCAACACTTACAGTTCAAATGCAAAAAATGCGATTAATAAGTTCTTGAATAATGATATTGTTTCGACTGAAATTATAAAAATGTATGGTTGATAAAAAAATATTAATTATTACTTATTACTGGCCTCCATCTGGTGGTTCTGGTGTTCAACGTTGGCTGAATTTGTCAAATTATTTGGTAGATATGGGTTATGATGTTACAGTACTTTCACCTGAATTTGCAAATTATCCAATATTAGATAATAGTTTAATTAACGAACTTAATCCTTTAATTAAAATTTTAAAGGTTCCAGTTTTTGAACCTGCTAAGTTTTTTAAATCAAAAACAAATAATTCAGATAATATCGAAAATAGAGGAATTCTAAACTATTTTAAATTATTTATAAGATCCAATTTTTTCTTTCCTGACTCAAGAATGTTTTGGATAAATGATGTAGTCAAATCAGCATCTTCTTTTATAAATAAAAATAATATAAATTGTGTTATTACTACTTCACCTCCTTTTAGCTTAAATATAATTGGTTATAAATTGAAATTAAAAAATAATATTAAATGGATTTCTGATTATAGAGATCCTTGGTCAGATTTTTTTCAATTCAAAAAAATGCCAATGTTTAGTAATATTAGAAAAAAGCATTTTGATTGGGAGAAGAAATGTCTAAAAACAGCTGATTCGGTATTAGTAACATCCCCTTCTTTAAAAACAACATATTCTAAAATTAATCCAAATACACATTTGATAACTAATGGATTTGATACTTTCAAAAAGACAATTGAATCCACAGGTTTTGAGATTATATACTCTGGTGTTATGAAATCATCTCAAAACCCAAAAATGTTATGGAAAGTTCTTGCCGAAATTTCAATGACAAATAAATCATTTAAAAAAGACTTTAAATTAAGTCTAATAGGAAACTTTGATAAGTCCATACATCAAAATAAATATCTTAAAAAACTAAAAGAACAATTGGTGTTTAAAAGTTATATGAATAAAGATGACTTAGAGAAAAAATTATCATTTGGAAAAGTATTTATTTTATGTGACGTTAATCAGCCAAGTGGAGGTAATTTAATACCAGGTAAGTTTTTTCATTATTTGTCATATGAAATTCCTATTGTAGCGTTTTCATCCAAAAACAGTGATACTTCAAACATTATTAATGAAACTAAATCTGGAAATGTATTTGAATTTTCAAATGAAATTGAATTAAAAAATCATATTTTAGAACTGTATACTAATTTTAAAAATGGTAGTTATTCTGTAAAATCAATTGGAATTGAAAAATATAAATTTTCAAATCTAAGTTCTGAGTTACTAACTGTTATTAAAAAAACAATCGATTAGTGGGAATAGTTTTTAAACAAACATCATGGAATATTTTAACAATTTCTATTGCAATATTAATAGGTGGTGTAAATACTTTATATTTTTATCCTGAGTTTCTTAAAGATAATTATTATGGATTAGTAGTCTTTTTGTTAGCCACATCAAACTTACTACAACCTCTAATGTCATTTGGAGCTCAACATACAATAATAAAGTTTTTCAGTTCTTTTAATGATAAAAAAGAGAAAGACCAATTTTTGTCCAGTGTCATTTTTTTACCTCTTTTTTTTATTATTCCCATTACTTTTTTAATCGTTCAATTTCATGATTTAATCTCTCAGTTTTTATCAGTTGAAAATCCAATAATAGAATCTTATATATGGGTAATTTTTCTAGTTTCATTTGCAACTTCATATTTTGAAGTTTTTTATTCTTGGTCAAGGGTTCAGTTTAAATCAATTTTTGGAAATGTTTTAAAAGAAATATACCCACGTATTTCAGTTCTTTTCTTATTAATATTAGTTTCTGTAAATGTATTAAGTAAAGAAAATTTTGTTTGGTGGTTAACAGGATTGTATTATTTGAGATTGGTCTTGATGATAATATATTCATTTTACTTGTATACGCCAGAATTTTCAATTAAAGTTCCTGAAAATTATAAGGAGATTCTTTCATATTCTTTCTATATTTTATTAGCTGGATCTGCTGCTAGTTTTTTAATAGATATTGATAAGTATATGATTCCTCAGAAAGAGGCAATTAGCCAAACGGCTTATTATGCAGTAGCAGTTTTTATTGCAACTGTCGTAGAAATACCAGGAAGAGCAATGTTCCAAATTTTAAATCCATTAGTTGCTAAAGCTTTGAATGAAGAAAATTATTTTGAATTAAAGAATCTTTATAAAAATAGTTCTGAAAACTTGTTACTTGTTAGCGGATTATTTTTTCTACTAATCAATCTAAATATTGATTCTTTTTATCTTCTATTGAATAATCAATTTTATTCTAATGCTTCTCTAGTTGTTCTTATTATTTCCTCAGCTAAATTGATTCAAATGAGTTTTGGATGTGGTCCAGCAATACTAGCTACATCTACTTTTTACAGAATTACTCTTCCGTTTTCAATATCAATGGCAGTATCAGTTTATTTTCTTAATGATTACCTAATTGACTTATATGGAATTAATGGTGCAGCAATTTCAACTTTTGTAGTTTTATTAGTCTTTACTTTATTAAAAATTTTATATATATCATTTAAAATTAAGATTCAACCTTACAATCTAAATTCTATAAAAATATTATTTGCAATTTCTGTTGTTTACTTGACAAACTATTTTATAGAAACAGGTTTTAATCCTTTGGTTGAAATTATAATAAGGTCTATTGGTATTTTAATTATGTACGTTGTTTTGATTTATATTCTTGGGATTTCTCAAAAACTAAAAAACTTATTGAGTTTAAAATTTTAATTCTAAATATTTTTTTAATCTTGATTTTTTTTCTAATACAAGATTACTTGGTGTTCCATTAAAAATTAAATCACCTCCGTTTTCGCCTCCGTCTGGACCTAAGTCAATGATATTATCCGAACATTTTATAAGATCTAGATTGTGTTCAACAACAACAATTGAGTGGCCATTATCTATAAGAGAGTTGAAAGAATTAAGTAGTTTTTTTATATCATGAAAATGTAATCCTGTTGTTGGTTCATCAAAAATGAATAATGTTTTTTTACCTTTATTTCCTTTTAATAAAAAGGTCGCTAATTTTATTCTTTGAGCTTCTCCTCCTGATAAAGTAGATGAAGATTGTCCAAGCTGGACATAACCCATTCCAACATCTTGTAATGGTTTGAGTTTACTACTTATTTTTTTATTTTCATGAACTGAAAAGAAATTTATAGCCTCATCAACAGTCATTGTTAGTATATCATCAATTGTTTTTTTATGATATTTTACTTTTAAAATTTCATTTTTAAATCTTTTGCCTTTACAGTTTTCACATACTAAACTAACATCTGCCATGAATTGCATTTCTATTTTAACATTCCCTTCTCCTTTGCAGTTATCACATCTTCCTCCATCAACATTAAAAGAAAAATGTTTTGCTTTATAATTATTTAGTTTAGATAATTTTAAAGATGAATACAAATTTCGAATATCATCATATATCTTTAAATATGTAACTGGATTAGATCTAGAAGAAGTTCCTATTGGATTTTGATCAATGAATTCAATTTCATCAATTTTTGAAACATCTCCACTTATACTATCAAACTGACCAGGTTTTATCTTAAATATTCCCTTTTCTTTTAATAGGGCAGGGTATAGAATTTTTTTAACTAATGTGGTTTTTCCACTTCCAGAAACTCCAGTTACTACTGTCAAATTATTTAATGGAAACTCTACATTAATATTTTTAAGATTATTTTCTCTAGCACCTTTAATTATAATGTTTCCTGAGCTATATCTTGGTTTTTCTGGTTTTATTATTTCTTCTTGATTATTTAAATATTTTGATGTTAAGCTATTAGATTTTAATACTTCTTTGATTGTTCCTTGAGCTACAACTAAACCTCCATTAGAACCAGCTTTTGGACCAATATCTATTACATGATCAGCACATCTTATAATATCTTCATCATGTTCTACAACAATAACTGTATTTCCAAGATTAGTTAATTCTTTCAAAATTTCAATCAATTTTTCAGTATCTCTTGGATGAAGACCAATACTAGGTTCATCAAGCACATAAAGTGAACTAACTAATGAACTTCCTAAAGATGTTGCTAAATTAATTCTTTGAGATTCTCCTCCAGAAAGTGTACTGGATCTTCTGTTTAATGTTAAGTATCCAAGCCCAACATTGTTTATGAATTTAAGTCGACTATTGATTTCTTTTAATACTCTTTTAGCCAATTTATTTTCATACTTGTTAAGTTTAAGGTTATTAAAAAAATTAATAACCGAGCTAATTGGCATATGAACTAATTCAGTAATTGATTTATTATTTATTTTAACAAATGAAGATTCTTTTTTTAATCTATTCCCATTGCAATCTGAACATGTAGTTTTTCCTCTGTATCTTGAAAGCATAACTCTGTTTTGAATCTTATATATTTTTGATTCAAGTTTATTGAAAAAATAATTTATTCCCTTGAAATACTCATTCCCTTCCCATACTAACTTTTTTTGTTCATTTGAAAGTTTGTAATACGGTTTATGTATTGGAAATTTAAAATATGAAGCATTTTTTATTAATTCATTTTTATATTTTTTTAACTTTTCACCTCTCCATGGTGCAATTGCATTTTCATAAATAGATAACCCTGTGTTTGGAACTACTAGTTCAGGATCTATGCCTACAATATCTCCATACCCTCCACATGTAGAGCATGCTCCCAAAGGATTATTAAAGCTAAATAAGTGTTGAGAAGGTTCGTTAAATTTTATATCGTCTTTTTCAAAATTATTATTGAAATGAAATTCTTTTTTAAGATTTAAATTCTCAATTGTAATTTTACCTTTTCCTTCATAAAAAGCTAATTCAATCGAATCAGACAACCTGTTTAAATAATCATTATTCTCTTGATAAACAGATCTGTCAACAACTAAATAGAAACTTTTAGTGTCTAAACTGTCTAATTCTTCAATTCTTTTTATTTGATTATTTATTTTAATTCTTGCAAACCCTTGTTCTTTAATTAAGTTTATAGATTGTTTGCTTTCGGATAGTTTATCTATGTTTTTTTGAGACATTATTATAAACTTGTCTCCAACACTAAACTCTTTTATTTTTTTTATTACAGAACTAATAGAATCTTTTTTAACCTCTAAGTTTGAGATTGGTGAGTAAGTTTTTCCAATTCTAGCGAATAATAACTTTAAATAATCATAAATTTCAGATGATGTTCCTACTGTTGATCGTGGATTTGAATTATTCACTTTTTGCTCAATTGCAATGGCTGGTGAAATTCCCGTAATACTATCAACAAGAGGTTTGTTTAGTTTTCCTAAAAATTGTCTAGCATAAGATGATAAGCTTTCTATGTATCTTCTTTGACCCTCTGCATAAAGTGTATCAAAAGCTAAACTTGACTTTCCAGATCCGGAAAGTCCAGTAATTACAATTAATTGATTTTTAGGAATATCTAAATCTATATTTTTTAGATTATGCATTTTAGCTCCTCTAATTTTAATAAATCCAGGATTTAACTTTTGATGTTTCAAATTTTAAAATAATTTATAAATATAATCTATAAACACTTTAAATATTTTAATTTTTTAAAGAATTAATAACTGATTTTCTTCCAATTTTTTTGGTTATTGGATCATTATTTAAATTCCACCCTCTAGCAGGTGAAAATTTCCTTCCGTACCAAATAATTTGTAAATGAAGTTTATTCCATAAATCTTTGGGAAAAAGTCTTTTTGCATCTTTTTCAGTAGTCTTTACGTTCTTTCCATTAGACATTCCCCATCTGTACATAAGTCGATGTATATGCGTGTCAACAGGAAATGTAGGTATATTAAATGCTTGTGCTAATACTACGCCAGCCGTTTTATGACCAACTGCAGGTAATTCTTCTAAGTCCTCAAAGTTGGCTGGAACTTCTCCATTATGTTTTTTAATCAATATTTGAGATAATCCATGAATTCCTTTAGATTTCATTGGAGAAAGACCTACGGGTCTAATGATTTGTCTAATTTCATCAATACTAAGTTTAACCATATCGTATGGATTATCTGCTTTGGCAAACAAAATAGGTGTAATCTTATTTACTCCAATATCAGTGCTCTGGGCAGATAATAATACTGCTATCAAAAGAGTGTAAGGATCTTTATGATTTAGTGGAACAGGAACCTTTGGAAAAAGAAGTTCAAGTGTATCAATTATGTAATTAATTTTTTCAGATTTGTTCATAATAATTATGTAAATTTAAAAAATTATAAATTTATTATATATGTTAAAAATTGGAGATAATTTACCAGCTTTTTCTTGTCAAGATGATAAAGGAAATATGATAACACAAGATGATTTTATTGGAAAAAATATAGTATTGTTTTTTTATCCAAGAGCTAATACGCCAGGTTGTACGGCCCAAGCTTGTAATTTATCTGAAAATTATAATAGGTTAACCGATGCTGGCTATTCAATTTATGGAGTTAGTGCAGATCAGGTTAAGCATCAATCTTCTTTTTCAAATAAATTTGGTTTTCCATATCCATTACTTGCTGATACTGAAAAAATATTAATTGATAGTTTTGGAGTATGGGGTTTTAAAAAATTTATGGGAAAAGAATACGAAGGTATATTAAGAACAACATTTGTTTTGAATAAACAAGGTGTAATTACTAACGTTATAGAAAAGGTTAAAACAAAAGATCATACAAGCCAAATACTTGACCTATAGATTTTTATAACCAAAAAGATTTTTGTCTTTAATTAGTTTGGTTACTTTTTTTGGAATCATTTTTTCCCATCCTTCTTCGTTGTTTTTGATCATTTCTAAAACTTTTTGAGAGTATATATCTAATAAAGCATTATCGAACCCAAAAATATCAATAACCTTGTTGTTAAATTTAAAAAACTTGTAAAGGTTTTTCATTCTTGGTGCTACATGAAGGTTATTACTATTAATTATATTACCATTGACTTTCATTGGGTAAAGAAAAATTCTTAAATTTTTATAGAAAAGTTTTCCGAAAGCTTCTAATATTCCACCACTAAGATGACTATAATATTTCTCATCAAAAATTTCTACTAAATTGTTTACACCCATTGTTAGAACAATTTTTTCGTGAGTGTAATTTGAAAAATATTCTGCTAACTTGTAATATTCTTTAAAATTAGTGATCATTACAGTCAAACCAAGAGAACATAAAAGTGTTGCTCTATGAATAAAGTCGAGTTCATTTACATCTCCGTTTGATGTTTTTAAGTTAGAAAGAGTTATTTCAAATACAGTAAGATGTTTTTTTTCATCATAATCTTCTTCATGAGACATTATTTCTATTGACTTGTCAAACATATCTTCATTCACTTTGGTAACAGGCCTAAAACTTCCTCTAATAGCTAAAATATTTTTTTTATATAATACTCTAGCTGGTAATATGTTATTTCCATCAGGTCCAAACATAACTGCTTCTGTCATGCCATTTTTCACTAATTCCAAACTCATTACTCTATTATCAACATCTTTAAATAAAGGGCCTGAGAAATTAATAGTATCAATTTCTATCGCACCAGGATCTATGTGATCATATAAGTATTTAAGTAATTTCCTAGGTTCATTATGTTTGTAATATGCACCATATATAAGATTCAATCCCATTAAGCCTAAAGCCTCTTGTTGAGCTCTAGCTTCAAACAAATTGAACCTTACGTGAATTAATATTTCACTATACTCTTCAGAAGAATCTGTTTGAAATTTAATCCCCATCCAACCATGACCACGATATTTTTTAGCAAAATCAATAGTAGCTACAGTATTTGCATAAGTAAAGAACATTTTATCAGGATGTTCTTTTCTGTCCATCCTAGATTCTAGTAAATTTACTTCGTGAGACAACATTTTTTTTAATCTTGACTCAGAAACATATTTATTGTCAGGTTCTTCGCCATAAATTGCGTCACTAAATGCTTTGTCATAAGCACTCATTGTTTTGGCAATAGTTCCTGAAGCGCCACCAGATCTAAAAAAGTGTCTTGCTACTTCTTGCCCAGCACCTATTTCAGCGAATGTTCCATAAATGTGCTCGTTTAAATTTATTCTTAAAGCCTTAGCTTTAATTGAAGGGATATTTTCAAAAGGTTTATCACCTTTAAGAGAAATTGACATATTTTTAAAAATATATTCTGCTAAGTTAAAAAGTTTATCAACTAAAAAATATATTTTTATAAAAAAATGTTTTGAAAATTACGTTTCTTGGTACTGGTACGTCAACAGGAATTCCTTTAATTGGAAGTAATCATCCAGTGTGCTTAAGTCAAAACACAAAAGACAAACGTCTTAGATCCTCAATTAAAATTGATTTTGATAATTATACATATGTTATTGATTGCGGTCCGGACTTTCGTCAACAAATGATAAATAGTAATTGTAAAAAGATTGATGGAATTCTATTCACCCATGAACATGCAGATCATACTGCTGGATTAGATGATATACGTCCTTTTTGTTTTAGAAATGGAGCATTGCCAATTTATGGACATAAAAGAGTTTTAGAGAATCTTTCAATTCGATTTAATTATATATTTAAAAAGGATAATAAATACCCTGGAGCTCCATCTGTTATTCCAAATCATATAGATTCGAACTCTCCTATAAACTTAAATAAATCTAAGGTTATTCCTATTTCATATTTGCATGCAGATCTACAAGTTTATGGATATCGATTTAATGATTTTGCATATATTACTGACTTAAAGACAATTGAGGATAATGAAATTGAAAAACTTAAAAACTTAGATGTTTTAGTATTAAATGCAATTAGAATTGAACCCCATTTTTCACATTTAAACCTTACAGAAGCTTTAGATTTGATAAAAATAATTAATCCAAAAAAAACTTTTTTAACTCATATAAGTCATATGTTAGGTTTTCATGATGATGTAGAAAAGGATTTACCAGAAAATGTTCACTTATCTTATGATGGACTTGTTATAGAGGTGAATTAATTTTTTCATTCATCCATTTTAACATGGATTTAAAATTATCAGGAGATACTCCATGACCTATTGGATATTCTTCAAAAATGTAATTAACATCATTTTGATCCAATATTTTTAAACTTTGTTTAGAAAGTTCAAAAGGAAGTATTTCATCTTGCGTTCCGTGTGAAACATAAAAAGACAACTTTTTTAGTGATTTAATTTCCGATATTTCTATTATGTTAGGATCAAATGCTCCACTTAATGAAATTATATTATTAACTTTTTCAGGAAATGATAATGCAACCGCATTGACCAACATTGATCCTTGGCTAAAACCCATTAGTGTTATGTTTTTATTATCAATGTTGTACATTTTTTTGCATTGATCAATACATTTCACAATTTTATCTCTTGATTCATGAGCTTTTTTAATATCATATGATTTGTTTCCACTAAAATCTAAAGAAATATTATACCAAGCATAACCATTATTTTGTATTTCTATATCCCCTCTTAAAGATATTATTGTTATATGCTCTGGAATTGCTCTTGAAAATGAAAATAAATCTTTTTCATTGCTTCCGTAGCCATGGACCATAATTAGCACTGGGGATGGGATGTTTTCTAAGTTTGATTTACGAACTAAATGATAAAAAGGTAGTTTATTATTCATTAATCGAAATCTTATTTCCATTTATAACTCCAATAGGTTTGCCTTTCATTTTCATCCCTAAAAAAGCACTGTTTTTTGATTTAGATAAAATATCAGTTTTAGAAAATTCATATTCGTTAGTAGTAAATAAAGCTAGTGATGCTTTACTACCAATTTCAAATGTTGGTTTTTTAATATTGAATATATCACGTCCACGTGTTAAAATTTCAATAGTTTGATTTAAATCGAACAATGATAATAGTGATCCAAATAAAGATTCTAGTCCAATTGTACCATACTTAGCATTTTCAATATCTGTTTTCTTATTTTCTAAATCAATTGGAAGATGGTCGCTTGTTACCATGTCAATTAAACCAGATTTTAAACCTTTGATTAATGCTAATCTGTCTTTTTCTTCTCTGAGTGGAGGAAGAACTTTAAATCTAGTATCAAAATCTTTTAATTTTTTATCATTAAAAATTAAATTGTGCATAGCAACACTACAAGTAACGTTTAAACCCTTAGATTTTGCTTTATTAATTAATTCCAATGATTTTTTTGTAGAAATAGTGGGTATGTGTAATTTACCTCCAGTATATTCTAGAATGTGTAAATCTCTAGCTACCTGAATCTCTTCAGCAAAATTAGGAATACCTTTAATTCCGTAATTAACACTAATACTACTTTCGTTAACAATACCCCCTTTTGCGATTGAGTTGTCTTGAGGAAATGACATTATAACAGAATCAAATGATTGAGAGTATAAAAGTGCAGTTTTTAGTAAATTAGAATTTAAGACTGGTTTTTTAAAATCATAGAATCCAACTGCACCAGAATTTTTCATATCGTATAATTCAGCTAAATCTTTAGATTTACTAGAAATAGTCAGTGCTCCTAAGGGATGAATATTACAAGAGGAATTTGATGATTTTGATTTAATAAATAAAATATCAGTTTGATTATCAAGAACAGGTTTTGTACAAGAATTTAGAATAAGATCTGTAAACCCACTTTTTGAAGCAACATCAGCACCATTTAAAAGAGTTTCTCTTTCCTCATAACCAGGCTCTCCAAACGAAACACTACTGTCAAACCAACCTGTGGAAACATGTAGATTTTTAATATTTATAATTTTGGCATTTTTGTCAGTAATCAAACTACCAATTTTCTTTATTTTACCTTCGGAAATTAAAATATCTTGCTTACTGCCGTTGTGTTCACTTTCGACATTTATAACTTTTGCAGATTTAAGAATTATGTTCATGCAATCAAGTTACTCTTTGGTACATTTTTAAAATAAATGCTGGGCAAATATAAGAATTGATTTGAATTTATTGATTATTAATAACTAAAATCCTTCAAACACACCCAAACCAAACAAAGAAAAATCATATTTAACAGGGTCATTTGAATCTAGAATTCTTAGTTTTTTATCAAGTTCTAGAACAGCCTTATGATCGTTTTGAGTTCTATTTAATATGCCTAATTTTCTAGCCACTCTTCCGCTGTGAACATCAAGGGGACAGGACAAATATGAAGGAGGAATTTTATTCCATATTCCAAAATCAACTCCGTTAGAATCTTTTCTGACCATCCATCTTAAAAACATATTAATTCTTTTACATGCTGAACCTTTATATGGGTCGCTTATATGTTTAGTTGTTCTTAATGGAAAATTATTTTTAAAAAAAAGTGATTTAAAATTGTGTATTGAATTATGCAAGGTATTGTTCTTTACGTTTTCAAAAAATATATTTTCTAAATTTCCATATTCTTTATAAATATATTTTAGTCTTTTTATGAAATATCTGAAATCAATCTCATTAAAAGTTCTGTGCTTTATATTTAGTTTATCAATTTCTTTTTCAGTAGAATTAATGATGTAATCGTAAGGAGAATTATCTAATAAATTCATCATTTTAAATGAATTTTTAATAATAGTTTTTCTCTGCCCCCAAGCAATTGTTGCAGTTAAAAAGGAAGATATTTCGATATCTTTCTTTGATGTAAAATTGTGAGGAACTTGAATAGGATCTGATTCAATAAATTTTTTCTGATTGTACTGTAAGTATTTAGAGTCTAAGAACTCTTTTAATTCGTTATCGCTAAGCCCATTTACCATCTACAAGATTAAGTTTTCTATCTGTCATATTTGACAATTCTTTATTGTGAGTAACAATTATAAATGTAATGTTTAGTTTTTTTCTTAAGTCAAAGAAAAGTTTGTGTAATAAATCTGAAGATTTAGAATCTAAGTTCCCACTTGGCTCATCTGCAAAAATAACTTTAGGATCGTTAATTAATGCTCTAGCGACAGCAACTCTTTGTTGTTCTCCTCCTGAAAGTTGAGAAGGAAATTGATTAATTACATTTGAAAGACCTAATGTTTCTAATAGATCTTTCGCTTTTTTTATTGAAATACTTTTCTTTTCTCCTTTAATAATTGCTGGTATAATTACATTTTCTATAGCAGTAAATTCAGGAAGAAGTTCATGAAATTGAAATATAAATCCAATTTGAGTATTTCTGAACTTAGAAAGATTTTTATCATTTAAATTCAATACATCAATATTATTAATTTTAATAATTGAATCATTATTTTTATCTGGTGAATCTAGCGTGCTTATAAGATTTAGAAGAGTAGTTTTTCCAGCTCCCGATGGACCTATTATTGAAATAATTTCTCCTTTATTTACAATAAGATCAATTTTATTTACAACTTTTTTGTTATTGTAAGTTTTGGATATGTTTTTAACTAAAATCATTTTAAACCTTTTTCCTTTTTAATAGATTAAAATCAATAAAGTAATTTATTCTTAACGAAAGTTGATGATTTATTGGTTTTTCAAATAATTCTTTTGTGCTCTTGTAGTAAGAAATACCTGATAAATTATCTTCATTAAAAATATTATTTCTGTAAAGAAATGTTATTTTACTTCCAGGTGCAAATTCCCAGTCATAACTTAAATCGAGATTCCATAGATTAAAATTTGTATTAGGATCATAGTCAGAAATGTTTTTATCTGAAACAGATCTATTCCCATCTGATTTTAGTTTAAAGAAGTCATCCTTGTAAAGTGCTGAACTCCAAAATTGTCTAAATTTTAAACTTAGTGATTTATAAGAATTGAAGTTGTAGTTTAATGAAATATTATTTTCAGTAAATTTCACTTTTCGATTACCAAAATATAAATCTTCATCTTCATCAAAAACATATCCAATTTCATTTTTACTTATTCCATTTGAAATACCTAATTCAATTTTAAATTTGTTAGAAATTCTATATCCTGAATAAAATTGAATTTCAGACTCAGTATAGTTCTCACTAAATTGCTCATTTATTCCAAAAGAATGTTCAATACCTGATCCATAAACTAATTTTTTTCTAGTATCAGATCTGTAATTAAACTCTAGCTCATAAACAGCAGGTTGATAAATAAATACATCTTCTTTCCTAGTCTCTTCAAAATCTTTAAACTTAGAAGTATAATCAAAACTTGCTTTAATTTCCTCTAATTTGAGAGAAACTAGTTCTATTCCGAATCTTGCTCCTCTTGATTTTAAAACTTTTGGGAAAAATCTACCTCTTTCACTCATCCATAAATATGCTTCTAGTTTTTCATAAAGTTTTGTTGGTTCAAATGTCATGTATTTAATACGTGACCAAATTCTCTGATCATTCCTCAAATTATAATAGCCAAGATCATTTTGATAGTAATTTGAATCTACACCATTCCAACCTAAAGCAAATCTAAGATTACCTGTTAATTCACTCAAACTTAAACCACCTCTGAAACCCTTAATTTCAGAAAACACTTTAGAGTCACTTTGAAATACACTAGCATTAAAATTAAACTTTCTTTTATTATCAAATAAATCTATAACTAATGCGCTATTGTTAGAATTATTAAAATCACTTCCTCTGTTCACATTAGTATTAATGAAAGAAAATGTAGAATATTGATTTAAAGCTTTTTGGCTAAGAGAAATTACGTTATAGTTTGTTTGTGGAGCTATTAATTTGTTTTTAATTTCATTAGTGTTTAAATCTCTAATATTCGCATATGCTTTTTTTGTAATTGAATTAATTATTCCAATGCTAAGACCCGAATTAGTAGTTCCTGTTAATTTTATTGAGTTTATCAGTTTAGCTTTAGTGTCATAACTAATTAATTCTTCATTATCTTCAATCACCTCATCTGTGTCTAAGTAAATGTCATCACCAATCCTTCTGCTATAGAAAAAATTACCTCCCCTGTAACCCTGACTGTCTGCTTTTTTGAATAACTGAGATCCTTCGGTAAAAAACGCTCTGTTTTCATCGAATTTTTGTTCGAAAGGACTAAGGTTTAATTCTTTTTCATCAAAAGCAACTTGACCAAAATCGGGAATTAATGTAGCGTCTAATGTAAAATTATTACTAATACCATATTTTAAATCCATTCCTGCAGAATATCCACTTAAAGGTTTATTATCTTTATTTAAATCCACTGAAGATTGTAAATAAGGGTAAAAGAATAGTCGAGTAGGAGGTGAAATATTTTTTAATCCTTTTAATAATCCCAATGACTCTCGAAATGTAGATGTTTTGTTGTCAATAAAATTCCATGTATAAAACTCACCAAACTCTATTATTCTTCTTGAAAATTGTATTCCCCAGGACTGAACATCAGTTGATGGGAATCTAAGTGCACTGTAAGGAATTTTCATTTCCATATTCCAGCCCTCATCATCAATTGAAACTTTAGCTTCAAAAACCGTATCAAAATTAAAATCATCAGGATTGAATTCACCAGAAGTATAAGTATCGCCCAAAGTCCCAGCACTAGTTACCTGAAAACCTTGATCATTTAAATTGTCATCATTTGTATTAATACTTAACCAAAAGGATTCTGCATTAACTTCCCAAATATTATCTCTTTGACTGAATTCTCTAGGAATTAGATTTGGATTAGGATCATTAAATTTTCCAGCAACATAAATGCCACTATCATCATAACCTAAATAAATAAAAGATTCATAGCCTTTTCTTTCCTTTTGACCATTATTAGGCATCCATCTTTCAAATCCTGTAGCTGGTTTTAAATTCTTCCATTGATCCTCATCAATGATCCCATCAATCACAGGAGGTGTTTGAAATCTCTTAATTTCAATTTCTTTTCTTATTTGAGAATAACTAAAGGTTAATATCAATAGAAAAAATAAAACAATAAATTTTTTCATTAATTATTATTGAATATAATTTTAATCGAAACAAATTTAAACTAAATTTATTTCATATAAATAATAAAAAAACATGATTAAATATTCGATTTTTGGTGGTGGTTGTTTTTGGTGTACTGAAGCTATTTTTAAAAAAATTAATGGAGTTAAGTCTGTATTGCCTGGTTATATTGGTGGACATATTGTTAATCCAACATATGAACAGGTTTGCACTGGAACAACAGGCCATTCAGAAGTAATTAAAATTGAATACGACTCTTCTGTAATATCATTCAAAGATTTACTTTCAGTCTTTTTTTCAACTCATGATCCAACGACTTTAAATAGACAGGGAAATGATGTTGGAACCCAATACAGGTCATCAATATTTACCGATCAAAAAGACGAAATTAAGATTATAGAAAGTTATATTTCAGAATTAAATTTAAAAGGAATTTTTAAAAATGATATAGTTACAACAATTGAAGATGATTCTGTTTTTTATTTAGCAGAAAATTATCATCATGACTATTTTAATTTAAATAGTAATGCTCCTTATTGTTCATTTGTAATTGCTCCAAAAGTTAAAAAATTAATGGATTCAAAAAATTCTTTAATTAAGAAAAATTAATCATTAAATAGGATTCCAAAAGAAAGGTATTTTATTAATTTTTTTGAAAAGATAATTGACATCTTTAAAAAGAAATTATAATAATATTTATTTATCTTAAATGTAAAAATGCTTATGATTAAACTTGTAAGTAGTCCAAACCAGACCAGCATTAATTGATATGCAGGAAATACAATTAATAATCTTATTGGCCAGTATAATAAAGCATGAACATTGTCTAATTCAAAATATGCAGTAACTGGACCAGATATCTTGGCAGCAGCTGAACCAGTGATAGCAAAAACAATTAAAATTATGATAGCCTGAAAATTCGATTCAATTTCCCACTTATTCTTTAATTTTTCTAACATTTATTTTAAAATTTCTGCAATTTGTTGCGCTAATTCTATACCAATTCTATCTTGTGCTTCATTTGTTGCAGCTCCAATGTGAGGTGTTAAAGAAATCCTAGGATGCATTAACAATTTAATTTCAGGTTTTGGTTCGTTTTCAAAAGTATCTAATCCTGCAAACGAAACTTTTCCAGAGTCTAATGCATTAACTAATTCAACTTCATTAACAACACCACCTCTAGCAGCATTTATTAAACCTACACCATCCTTCATCAGTTCAAATTGTTTTTTATCAATGACATAGCTTTTTTGAGCTGGAACATGTAAACTTATAAAATCAGATTTTTTAAGAAGTTCGTCAAATTTCGAAATTTTAATATCAATGTTAATCGATTTATCACCCATAAATTCCAATTCCAAAGTAGTATTAGATAAGAATTTATCATAAGCCAGAACATTCATTCCTGCTCCTACAGCAATTTTAGCTGTTTCTTTACCTATTCTTCCAAAACCAATAATTCCTAAAGTTTTACCTCTAAGTTCGACTCCTTTAGCGTACGCTTTTTTTAATTTTTTAAAATTAGAATCTCCATCTAACGGCATAGAACGGTTAGATTCATGGAGAAATCTTACTCCACTGTACAAGTGAGCGAATACTAGTTCCGCAACTGATGATGAAGATGCAGCTGGTGTATTGATTACACTAATATTTTTGCTTCTAGCATATTCAACATCAATGTTATCCATTCCAACGCCACCACGACCAATAATTTTCAAACCAGGACATTTATCAATCAACTCTTTTCTTACAGTTGTAGCGCTCCTGACTAATATTACACTAATATCTTCTTTATTAATGTAATTTTCTAGTTGCTCTTGAGCAACGTTAGTGGTAATTATATTGAAACCTGATTTTTTTAATTCTTCAACTCCGGAATTAGAAATACCATCGTTTGCTAAAATATTTATCATTTTATTTTTTTTAAACTAATTTGTTAAGTTGATTCATTACTTCAATTAAGACTTTAACTGAGCTAATGTCCAATGCATTATAAATTGAGGCTCTATATCCGCCAACAGATCTGTGTCCGTTGACTCCGTTTATGTTAGCTTCTAAACATAAACGATCAAAAAGTTCTTTATGATTTTGATTATTAAGGTTAAATGTAACGTTCATTAAACTTCTGTCTTCTTTATTAGCAAAACCATTAAACAGTTCACTAGAGTCAATTGCGTTATATAATAAATTTGATTTTTCAATATTCTTTTCTTCTATTGTTTTGATTCCTCCATTTTTGGTTAGCCAATCTAAAGTCAACATTGAAGTATAAACCGCAAATACTGGGGGTGTGTTGAACATGCTATCTTTATCAATGTGTACTTTATAATCTAACATTGAGGGTATAGTTCTTGAAACTTTTCCAAGTATTTCTTCTTTTACAATAACTAAAGTAGTCCCCGCAGGACCCATATTTTTTTGAGCTCCAGCATATATCAATGAAAATTTAGAAAAATCAATATCTCTTGAAAAAATATCTGAAGACATGTCACATATCAAATTTGTATCTGTTTCTGGCATATTATGAAATTGAGTACCAAAAATTGTATTATTTGTAGTAATATGTAAATAATCTAAATCAGGATCAACAGAGTAATTTTTTGGAATATAGTTAAAGTTGGCATCTTTTGATGATGCAATTTCGATTGCATCTCCAAAATTTTTAGCTTCTTTTAAAGCTTTTGTAGACCAAGCACCTGTATTGATATAACCGGCTTTGTTTTCAAGTAAGTTGTAGGCAGTCATTAAAAACTGCATACTTGCTCCACCTTGTAAAAACAAAGCTTTATAGCCTTTGTTTTTAAGGTTTAAAAGATCTAAGGCTAGGAACGTAGCTCTATCCATAATCTCAACAAAATCTTTACTTCGGTGTGAAATCTCTATGAGAGAAAGATTAGAGTCGTTAATATTCAAAATTCCATTTGAAGCTTCTTCAATAACAGACCTTGGAAGTATACTTGGTCCTGCGCTAAAATTGTGTTTTTTCATTTATTTTTAAAAATATCGAAATTAATCAATTACATCATATCAAACATGATACCTAAATTAAGATATCATCATATTTTCAACAAAAATTTAATAGTATCATTATTGTCTGCATAATCTCCAATTGTGGGACACTGTGTTTGACCAAATTGAATATTAGTTTTAAGGTCCATATTACTTGCCACACATTGGATACTATCAGAGTTGTTTTGCATTAGTTTTATAATATCTTTTTTGTCATCATAAAACTCATAAAACAAACAACCTATTGGTGATCCTAGTTTAGTTTCTTCTTTAAGTATTAAAAATCCATTTTCAATGAATTTTTCTTTACTCATCAAATAAACAGCTTTATTGTAATCAAAATTATTAACGTATTTATTATGATTTATGATTTCTTTATGTTTAAAAAATGCATTAAATAATAAATCTAAATCATAGCTTCTTGGTAAAAATACTTTAGATACGCTCCTACATCCTAAACCAAAGTAATTGAAAATATCATTTGATAAATTTGATAGATCTTCATCGGATTCATTTCCATCTAATACTGCAATGGAATGTCTAGTTTTTCTAAGTAGATTTGGATACTTACTAAAATAGTACTCAAAATATCTATGTGAATTATTATTTCCAGTTGCTATTACACCATCAAAATTTTTAAGTTTTTCACTTTCAAACACAACTTTGTTATTAAGTTTTTTATTTCTTGATTCTAAAAACTTGACAATAAATGGAATTATAAACTTATCATCAGAGGATAGTTTAACTAAACAATCAAAATTAAGTAACAATGAACATAATAAGTCATGAAATCCAACAGCTGGAATATTTCCAGCCATTATTATTGCAATTCTTTTAGATGACTTGTCTTCAATTTTATATTTTAATAACCAATCGGAAATATTATTTTCCTGTAATGAATCGGACCAATTTTTTAATGAAAGTTTTAGATTATCAATAGTAAACCATGAGTTATAACTTTTTGATTTAATAATAGTTTCTTCCAATAGTAAATCCCACTTAGGAAATTTTTTATTTTCTTTTTTGTCAATATTCTCTTTAAAAAGAGTTCCTAATTCAGAAAAAGCTTTTATTCTTTCTTTAAAATCTAGTGTCAAACTTGTTTGTGATTTTAATTGGTATTATTTTTGCGCAAATCTAAGTAAAGATTCAATATTTTACAATGGCGATAATAATAACTGAAGAATGTATTAATTGTGGTGCTTGTGAACCAGAATGTCCTAATACAGCAATTTATGAAGCTGCATACGAATGGAAATATGCTGATGGCACTAGTTTAGGTGGGGATGTTGTACTTCCAAACGGAAAGCTTGTTAATGCTGAGTTAGAACAAGAGCCTATTTCTGATGAATTTTATTTTATTTCACCAGATAAATGTACAGAATGTAAAGGTTTTCATGAAGAACCACAGTGTGCTGCTGTTTGTCCAGTTGATTGTTGCGTTCCTGACGAACAAAATGTAGAAACCGAAGAACAGTTGTTATCAAAACAAAGATTCATGCATCCTGATAATTAATTTATGAAAGCTGGAATTGTAGGACTGCCCAATGTCGGAAAATCAACTTTATTTAACTGCTTATCTAATACTAAAGCTCAAAGCGCAAATTTTCCGTTTTGTACTATTGAGCCAAACATAGGGATTATTAATGTTCCTGATAAAAGATTAACAGAACTCGAATCTTATGTTAACCCAGAAAAAGTTATACCTGCTAATGTTGAAATTGTAGATATAGCGGGACTTGTTAAAGGAGCAAGCAAAGGAGAGGGTTTGGGTAATCAGTTTTTAGCAAATATTAGAGAAACTGATGCCATTATTCATGTTTTAAGATGTTTTGATGATAATAATATTGTTCATGTTGAAAACACTATCGATCCAGTTAGAGATAAAGAAATAATCGATTTAGAGTTGCAACTTAAAGATTTGGAAACTCTAGAAAAAAGAAAAGAAAAAATATCACGTTTAATTAAAACGGGAAATAAAGAAGCTGTATTTCAAAATGATGTATTAGCTAAGATGATCGATCATTTACAATTATTTAAACCAATAAGAAGTATCGAATTTTCTGAAAAGGAAAAGGAGTTTTCTAATACTTTAGATCTTATTACTAATAAACCGGTTTTATACGTATGTAATGTCGATGAATCCTCGGCTATTCACGGTAACGATTATGTTAGTAAAGTTAAAGAGGCTATTAAAAATGAAAATTCTGACATACTGATTTTAGCAGTTGCAACTGAAGCAGATATAAATGAATTAGATAATTTTGAAGACAGAAAAGCTTTTTTAAATGATATAGGTTTAAGTGAAGCAGGTTCTTCAAAACTTATTAAAAAATCATACGATTTACTTAATCTTCAGACTTATTTTACAGCTGGTGTAAAGGAAGTAAGAGCATGGACAATTAATAAAGGTATGACAGCTCCTCAAGCTGCTGGAGTTATTCATACAGATTTTGAAAAAGGATTCATTAGAGCAGAAGTAATTTCTTTTAAAGATTACTCAGAATATAAAAGTGAGATTAAAGTTAAAGAAGCTGGTAAATTAAATATTGAAGGCAAAGAATATGTGGTTAATGATGGTGATGTTATGCATTTTAGATTTAACGTTTAAAAAAGATTTCAACAACTGAGTAATTCTATTGTTAATTAATTTATTAAAACACCAATTTATTTTTTTTTAATCCACATCTATATTAGCTATTTTCGTAGCAATGTCAGTTACAACCAATTACACTGAAGATAATATTCGCTCATTAGACTGGAAAGAGCACATTAGAATGCGTCCAGGAATGTATATAGGTAAATTAGGAGATGGATCTTCACCTGATGACGGTATTTATATTTTATTAAAAGAAGTCTTAGATAACTCCATTGATGAATTTGTCATGGGTGCTGGTAAAACAATTGAGATTTTGATTTCTGAATCTGGTGTTTCTGTCAGAGATTATGGAAGAGGAATTCCACTTGGAAAAGTTGTAGATGTGGTTTCTAAGATGAACACAGGTGGTAAATACGACTCTAGAGCATTTAAGAAATCAGTCGGTTTAAATGGAGTAGGTACTAAGGCTGTAAACGCTTTATCTTCAAGTTTTAAGGTTGAGTCCTGTAGAGATGGAAAAATTAAATCTGTATTTTTTGAAAAAGGAAATTTAACACTAGATAATGATATTGAAGAATCCTCTAAAAGGAAAGGGACTAAAGTAACTTTTATTCCAGACGATTTAATCTTTAAGAAATATAAATATAGGGCAGAGTATGTTTCTAAGATGCTCAAGTATTATGTTTATTTAAATCCAGGCTTAACCATAGTTTTTAACGGTGAAAAATACACTTCAAAAAACGGTCTAAAAGATCTTTTAGAAGATAATAATGATGTAGAGAAATTATTATATCCAATAATACATTTAAAGGGTGATGATATAGAAATTGCCTTAACTCATAGTAAAATTCAATACAGTGAAGAATATTATTCATTTGTAAACGGTCAACATACAACACAAGGAGGGACTCATCAATCAGCTTTTAGAGAAGCTTTAGTTAAGGTTGTTAGAGATTTTTATGGAAAACCATATGATGCTAGTGACATAAGAAAATCTATTATTTCTGCTGTAAGTATTAAGGTGATGGAACCTGTTTTTGAGTCTCAGACTAAAACTAAATTAGGTTCTACCGAAATGGGAGGTGGTCTTCCCACTGTTAGATCATATATTAACGATTTTATAGGAAAATATTTAGATAATTATCTTCACAAAAATCCTAAAACTGCTGAGGAGATTCAAAAAAAAATTATTCGAGCAGAAAAGGAAAGAAAAGAATTGTCAGGTATTAGAAAGTTAGCTAGAGAGAGAGCCAAAAAATCAAGCTTACACAATAAAAAATTAAGAGATTGTCGTGTGCATCTTGGCGATATGAATAAAGAAAACAGACTGGATTCAACTTTGTTTATTACAGAGGGAGATTCGGCAAGTGGATCGATTACTAAATCTAGAAATGTAAATACACAAGCGGTGTTTAGTTTAAGAGGAAAGCCTCTTAACTGTTATTCAATGACTAAGAAAATTGTTTATGAAAATGAAGAATTTAATTTACTTCAAGCTGCTTTAAATATTGAAGAAAGTATTGAGTATTTAAGGTATAATAATATAGTAATTGCTACAGATGCTGATGTTGACGGAATGCATATTAGATTACTTTTAATTACATTCTTTTTGCAATTCTTTCCTGAACTAATTAAAGAAGGTCATTTGTATATTCTACAAACTCCTCTTTTTAGAGTTCGAAATAAAAAAGAAACAATTTATTGTTATTCTGAAAATGAAAGAATTGAAGCTGTTAATAAATTGGGTGCAAAACCCGAAATCACTAGGTTCAAAGGCTTGGGTGAAATATCTCCAAATGAATTTAAATATTTTATTGGAGAAAGTATAAAGCTAGATCCTGTTATGTTAGATGAAAACTTTAGTATTGATGATCTTCTTTCGTTTTATATGGGAAAAAACACACCTGATAGACAGAAATTTATAATAGATAATTTAAAAGTTGAACTGGATAGAATAGATTCTTAATATGGAAGAAGATTACATTGAACCAAATCAACCAAATTCAGATAATGAATTAGAAGATTCGTTAATTAGGGTATCAGGAATGTACAAAGACTGGTTTCTTGATTATGCTTCATATGTGATATTAGAAAGAGCTGTTCCCTCTATTGAAGATGGTTTTAAACCTGTCCAAAGAAGGATTCTTCATTCAATGAAAGATCTAGATGATGGAAGGTTTAATAAAGTTGCCAACATAGTTGGTCATACAATGCAGTACCATCCTCATGGAGATGCAAGTATTGCTGATGCAATGGTTCAGATAGGGCAAAAAGATCTTTTAATTGAAACTCAAGGTAATTGGGGAAATATTTTAACTGGAGATAGATCTGCAGCTTCAAGATATATTGAAGCAAGATTATCAAAGTTTGCCCTTGAGGTAGTTTTTAGTCCAAAAATAACTAATTGGCAATCTTCTTACGATGGAAGAAGAAAAGAACCAATAAACTTACCGGTAAAGTTCCCATTACTTTTAGCACAGGGTGGAGAAGGTATCGCGGTTGGTTTATCGACTAAAATTCTACCACATAATTTTATAGAATTAATAGATTCATCTGTTAAATGTTTGAAAGGTCAAAAATTCTCAATATTTCCTGATTTTCCAACATCTGGTATTATGGATGTAAGTAATTATAATGACGGCTTAAGAGGAGGAAGAATAAAAGTAAGAGCCAAAATTAATCAATTGAATAAAAACACGTTAGTTATTAGTGAAATACCATTTTCAACAACAACTTCGTCTTTAATTGATTCTATATTAAAAGCTAATGACAATGGAAAGATTAAAATTAAAAAAATAGAAGATAATACAGCTAATAACGTTGAGGTTTTAGTTCATTTGCCTTCAAATGTTTCACCAGACAAAACTATTGATGGTTTGTTTGCTTTTACTTCATGTGAAACATCAATTTCACCATTAGGGTGTGTTATTGAAGACAATAAACCGCTATTTATTGGTGTTTCAGAAATTTTGAAAAGATCTACTGAAAACACTAAAGAACTTTTAAGATTAGAGTTGGAATACAAAAAAAGTGATTATGAAAATCAATGGCATTATGCTTCGCTTGAAAGAATTTTTATTGAAAATAGAATATATAGAGATATTGAAAATGTCGAAACTTGGAAGGGGGTAATTTCTGCTATTTCAAATGGATTAAAACCTTTTACTTCACATTT
>Ga0209715_1000454_pt1 | contig 35626 bp, 36 predicted proteins | sample COGITO_mtgs_1205_2_FD_184809 | JGI IMG/M metagenome (GOLD analysis project Ga0209715, IMG submission 184809) | Pelagic marine microbial communities from North Sea - COGITO_mtgs_120503 (SPAdes) (version 2) | ecosystem: Environmental > Aquatic > Marine > Epipelagic ... | reverse complement strand
CTTGGTGCGGGCGGAGCGATCATGCTGGCGGCCTTCCGCAAGTTAAAAGATGAAAATAAATCACCCAAGATCATCATCGGTTCGGCCTTCGCATTGGTGATCATGCTATTGGCCGGGATGAACTTTGATCTGCGCGTGCGGCAAGATGCGGTGTCCTTGGAAAGCTGGGTTGCCTTCTTTGTCGCTCAGGCGGCCTATCTCTATGCGCTCTTCGGGCTGCTCTATGCCTGTTGGACGTTGTTCCGCTCGGGCGTCCTAAGCCCGGTGGTGCGCGAGACGGCAAAGGTAACCTCTATGGTATTCACCATTTTGATTGGGTCGCAGTTGCTCAACCTGGTGGTGATTAGTTTTGGAGGCGAACACTATATCCAAGACTTCCTCAAGAGCTTTGACAGTGAATTCACAGTCTTCTTGATCGTGATGCTGGTTCTCTTTGTGCTGGGCTTTGTCCTCGATTTTCTCGAGATCATATATATCGTGATCCCCATAGTTGGCCCTGTGATTTATGGCGGAACAATGGATCCAAAATGGGTGACGATTATGATTGCGGTAAACTTGCAGACCTCATTCTTGACGCCGCCTTTTGGCTTCGCTCTGTTTTACCTGCGCGGTGTCGCGCCCAAAGAGGTGACGACCGGGCATATCTACCGCGGTGTTATCCCTTTCGTGTTGATCCAAGTTTTAGGGCTGTTGCTCTTGTTCTGGTTCCCATGGGTCGTAACAATCATCCCCAACCTTTTGGCGGGGTAGCTTCGATAATTCTCACCAAAAAGGGCGCCCCGTAGGGCGCCTTTTTTTACATAATACGCTTATATTACGAGACAGTTTCAGGTCTCGTGGCTATGTCTCACCTCAGGCATAGCGATTTGAGCGACCTGCTGAGAGATCGATTTAAACTCACACAGATTTTTATCGCGGCTGAAATCATCCTCAGAATCAAGCTGCCGCCACTGGCCATCTCGAAAAATTTCCACGCCTTTGAAACGTGCCTTGTAATCCATTTTTGGACTGCCAGGCACCCAATAGCCGAGATAGACATAGGGCAAGCCAGTTTCACGCGCCATCTCGATGTGATCAAGGATCATATAGGTGCCAATCGAGTCTTGCGGCCGCGACGTGTCAAAGAAACTATAGACCAATGACAGACCATCATCGAAAATATCTGTCAGACAAACCGCTGTTAGCTCCCCGACCGACCGCGTATATTCCATAACGCGGCTGGTCACAGGGGTTTCTTCGATCATTGAGGCGAATTCGAAAATATCCATTTCGGCCATGCCGCCCTGCGCGTGGCGCGCATCAAGGTAGCTGCGAAACAGATCATATTGCTGTTCGGTGGCCCAAGGGGCGATGCGCAAGCGGCGAAGCGGGGCGTTGCGCCTCAAAACCCGCTTTTGCGACCTGCTGGGCGCAAACTTGGCAACATCGATCCGTGCCGAAAGGCAGGCCGAGCAAGAGGCGCAGGCTGGACGATACAGAACATTTTGCGACCGCCTGAACCCTTGTTTTGACAAACTATTATTCAAAACTCCCGCATCCATCCCTTGCAAAGAGGTGAATAGCTTTCGCTCGAACCGGTCCTCGAGATAGGGACAAGGCTGCGGGGCGGTGACGTAGAATTGTGACGCTATGGGAACAGTATGCCGCATGATATCCAGTTAGGTTTTTTTCAAAGCCTATCAATCCAAGGAATAAGCGCCAAGGGTGATTTTTCGATTATACGTTCAAAATGACTGCCCTTGAGGCAATCTGCGGCTCATAAAAAAGGGGCCAGCCGAAGCCAGCCCAATTTTTTTGCAATCCTATGACCTTAGCTACAGCCAGATGTGCCGCCGCAGGTGTTGCATTTCATACAGGTGCCGTTGCGCACCAAGGTATAATTGCCGCATTCGCCGCATGGATCGCCTTCATAGCCCTGCATTTTTGCTTTGGTCCGATCATCCATAACCGCGGCAGCCGACACCTCGGATCCGCGTGTTGCCGTAGCAATAGCCGTGTCCAGCGCGGCATCCATTGGCATTGCCGCTGTGGAGACGGCGCCTTGCATTTGACCGCCCTGATAGACCACAAAATCTTGTGGCACTCGATTGCGGTGATAACCTGTGGAAACCATCTGCTTGAGTACTTCGATTCCCTTGGCCGCTTTGCTATCTTCAACAGCACGCAGGTTGGATGCGCCCTCCTCTTCCCCGCGGCCGATGTCATCAAATGATGCGCCCTCGGGTTTGACATGGGCCAGATCTTCACGGTCAAGATAGGAGACCGCCAATTCCCGGAAGATATAATCCAAAATAGAGGTCGCATTCTTGATGCTGTCGTTGCCCTGCACCATTCCAGCTGGCTCAAATTTGGTGAAGGTAAAAGCGTCCACGAATTCATCGAGCGGAACACCGTATTGCAGGCCGACGGAGACCGCAATGGCGAAATTATTCATCATCGCGCGGAAGCCCGCACCCTCTTTGTGCATGTCAATGAAGATTTCGCCCAATTGGCCATCCTCATATTCACCAGTGCGCAGATAGACCTTATGCCCGCCAACAATCGCCTTTTGCGTATAACCCCGGCGCCGTTGCGGCATTTTTTCGCGGTTGGAGCGGATCACCTCTTTGATCACCACTTTCTCTACAATTTTTTCGGCCAAAACAGCTGCTTTTTCCTGCGCCGAACCGGTGGCGAGCACCTCTTCGGCTTCCTCATCATCTTCGACAAGCGAAGCGGCCAGAGGTTGAGATAATTTGGAGCCATCGCGATACAATGCGTTGGCCTTGATCCCTAACGACCAGCTCAATTCATAGGCCGCCTGACACTCCTCGATGGTTGCATCATTGGGCATATTGATGGTTTTAGAAATTGCGCCTGAGATAAAAGACTGTGCTGCTGCCATCATGTAGATGTGGCTGTTAACGCTCAGATACCGTTTGCCCTTTTTGCCGCAAGGGTTGGCACAATCAAAGATACTGTAATGCTCTTGTTTTAGATGCGGCGCACCCTCCAAGGTCATTGTGCCACAAACGTGGTCATTGGCCGCATCAATCTCCGCGCGGCTAAAGCCCAAATGCGTGAGCAGGTCGAAGCTTGGATCCATGAGCTTGGTGGCTGGAATGCCCAGAACACCGGTGCAGAAGTCTGCGCCCAATGTCCATTGATTGAACACAAAGCGGATGTCAAAGGCTGAGGGCAAAGCAGACTCGATTTTGTCAATTTCAGCCTGACCAAAGCCATGTCCAATCAAAGCCGTGTGATTGATACCGGGCGCGTTGCCCAGCGACCCGTGACCCACAGCATAGCTAACGATCTCTTCAATTTCATTGCTGCGGTAGCCTTGTTTGGCCAATGCGGCCGGCACCGATCGGTTGATGATCTTGAAGTATCCACCACCCGCAAGTTTTTTGAACTTCACCAAAGCGAAATCTGGTTCGATCCCGGTAGTGTCGCAATCCATGACCAGACCAATCGTGCCGGTCGGGGCAATCACGGTGGCTTGCGCATTGCGATAGCCGTGTTCCTCCCCCAGGGCGATCGCTGTATCCCAGCTCTGTTTTGATAAGGCTACCAGGCTTTGATCTGGGCAATTCGCATGATCGAGCGGCACGGGCTTGATGGCAAGAGCTTCATAGCCGTCGCTTTCACAATAGGCCGCATTGCGATGATTGCGCATGACACGCAGCATGCTGTCAGAATTTTTCTTATAACCTGGGAAGGGTCCCAACTCGCCAGCCATTTCGGCTGAAGTGGCATAGGCCACACCGGTCATCACAGCTGTCAGCGCACCGCAAAGCGCCCTGCCCTCATCACTGTCATAGCCAAAACCCATATTCATCAATAAGCCGCCGATGTTGGCATAGCCAAGACCCAGCGTACGGAACTCATAGGAGCGTTGCGCGATCTCTTTCGAGGGAAACTGCGCCATCAAGACACTGATCTCCAGAGTGACCGTCCAAAGGCGTGTGGCATGCACATAGTCATCCGCCTGAAATTCACCGTTTTCATAGAAGGTCAGCAAATTCATTGAGGCCAGGTTGCAAGCCGTATCATCAAGGAACATATATTCCGAACAGGGGTTGGAACCACGAATTTCTCCATCCGCTGGGCAGGTGTGCCAGGCGTTGACCGTATCATGGTATTGAATTCCTGGATCGGCGCAGGCCCATGCCGCATGCCCGACCTGCGCCCAAAGATCGCGCGCCTTTATGGTCGTGGCAACGGATCCATCCGTCCGGTTCAACAATTCCCAATCTGCATCTTTTTGCACCGCATAGAGAAATGCATCCGTGACGCGGATAGAGTTGTTCGAATTTTGTCCAGAAACAGAATTATAGGCCTCAGAATCCCAGTCTGTGTCATAGGTTGGAAACTCGATGCTGGTGTGACCCTGCTTTGCGTAATCCAACACGCGTTTGACATAGGTCTCCGGGATGGCGACTTTCTTTGCCGCTTTCACCGCCTCTTTCAAAGCAGCGTTCACTTTGGGATCATAGGCGTCGGTTGCGGCCCCATCCCAAGATTTAATCGCGGCGAAAATCAAATTGAGCTTTTCTTCATGCATTTTGGAGCCGGCCACGATGGAGGCTACTTTTTGCTCCTCGATCACCTTCCAGTTGATGAAATCTTCAATATCAGGGTGATCTGCATCACAGATCACCATTTTGGCCGCCCGACGGGTGGTACCGCCGGATTTAATAGCCCCCGCGGCCCGATCGCCAATTTTCAAAAAGCCCATCAGGCCGGAAGACTTTCCGCCGCCAGAGAGGTTTTCACCGGCGCCGCGCAGCGAAGAGAAGTTGGTTCCTGTGCCCGAGCCGTATTTGAACAAACGCGCTTCACGCACCCAAAGATCCATGATCCCACCGTCATTCACCAGATCATCGGATACGGACTGGATAAAACAAGCGTGCGGCTGCGGATGCTCATAGCTGCTGTCCGATTTGGTCAGCTTGCCGGTCTTATAATCGACGTAGTGATGACCCTGTGCCGGACCATTAATCCCATAAGACCAATGAAGCCCAGTGTTAAACCATTGCGGTGAGTTCGGAGCGGCTCTTTGAGTTGCCAACATATAGCGCATCTCGTCAAAATAGGCGCTGGCATCTTCTTCAGTGGTAAAATAGCCACCCTTCCAACCCCAGTAGGCCCATGCACCAGCTAGCCGGTCAAAGACTTGCTTGGCGGAGGTTTCCCCCCCGAATGTCGCGTTCTCGGCGGCCACACGCCGGCGCAAGAAACTCGGCATGCCTGATTCTTTCACAGCCTTGGTGTCAGACGGCACACCCGCCTTCCGAAAATACTTCTGCGCCAAAACATCCGACGCAACCTGCGACCATGATGCCGGGACCTCTAGATCAGCGAGATGAAACACCACGGTGCCATCCGGGTTGCGAATCTCGCTTGTGGTCTTTGTGAACTCAATTGAGCTATATGCATCTTCATTAGGGCTGGTAAATCGCCGTTCAATCTTCATATCTCTGCCTCATTTTGCCGTTTAAATACGGCTCTTTAAACAATCAATCAGCTCGCAGATCTCTGAAACCTGTTTAGGTCCAGGGGCCTCGCCGCCTAGTTTTAAATACTACATTTTGTGTATTTCTCTGCTGCCACCACTAACAGATCTAGTTTCCACGGGCAGGTCAACGATTTTTTAACGTTTTTGACAGGAAAATTTTCTTGATTTAGAAAACGGCTAAAATTCTGTCCTAGGGTTTAGGCCATATGGCGGGCCTGCCCGTAATTTAGCGCTGCGGATAACTAAAACAAACTCTGCGACTTTAGAATATTCGCACAGGGCTTGCGATATGACTAAAGTCGCGCGCGCGCTCAACCAAAGACCGGGCAAGACAGAAGCTCGGCACGGTACTGCATCTTATTGCGAGATTTTTTGAAACAGTGGTCGGGGCGGCGAGATTCGAACTCACGACCCCCTGTACCCAAAACAGGTGCGCTACCAGACTGCGCCACGCCCCGACACTGCGGCTTCTTTAGGCAATTGGTTTGAGAAAGAAAAGGGGTTTTCACAAACAGCTTGGGGTTTTTTCGTCCACAGCCAGCCGAGCATCGCTCAAAACCGTACCCGGACCAATGTTTAAAGCTGCAGTAAGCCCCGCGTTGATCTCCAGAACATATTGCGCGGGCCCAGTGCTGCGCAATGGCGTCTCATCGCCGGGAATCGCATTTTCGTGAATATTAACCAAGCGACCGGCGGAATCGAAAAACAGTATATCCAAAGCGATCAACGTGTTTTTCATCCAAAAAGATAGGCTGCGCTCACGCTCATAAACAAACAGCATGGCCGAAAATTTGTCCAGCTGCGGCCTGTGCATCAAGCCGCGCGCCCGCTCGCGCTCATCATCCATCACTTCGACGTGAAATTTTGCGCTGCCCCAAGGCCCAAACAGGTGAACGTGACCTTCTTTGCAATCCGCGACCCCGAAACTGCCAATCAAACAGATAACCGCAGCGAGGATTGCAATATTTCGGGTCATTTTACCTGCGCCGCCTCCCAGCTTAGGATCGCAACGTCCATAAGGCCGCGCTTACCTTCCACAACTCTCAGGGCGACCCCTTCACCACCAACCAAACCGGAAAGTTCGCAGCGCCGCAAGACATCTATATGCTATATGCACAAATATGTCGTCAGACTTTCCGAACACATTGGCAAAGCCAAAACCCTTGGCCTTATCAAACCACTTGATCCGCCCAGGCTGTAGCTCAATTTCCGACAGGGCCACATCATCCAGCGCGTCCATTTATCCATAGCCAAAGGTGTTGAACAAGCTGGGCGATGCAACAGACAAGACCTCAGAGGCCTGGGTTCCCCTATCTGAGCGATGGGCAATCACTTTGACCTCAACACCATCAGCAATCGAACTTTGCCCAAAGTTGCGCAGCACTTTGGTATGCAAAAAAATGTCCATTTTTATCTCATCAGAAACGATGAAACCAAAGCCTTTTACGGGATCAAACCAATTAATTGTGCCGCTAAGCATCAAATATCTATTAACAGTGTCTCGGAGCATGTTTATCTATCAAATTTAAAACCAAAAATTTTAAATATCTAATACTTTACTGTTTATACCTTAAATTATTTTAGAGGCGCACTCAACCAAATATGCAGCGCGACAATGGAAATTCTCGCACTGCCATGCGCCAAATGCGCCTAAGCTGGAGCTGCGTTTGCGGCGAATACCATGATGGGCCAAACATCGGTGATGACGCTCGACGGCAGGCGTCTTGCGCCTCACCGAAGGTAAAAACAGCTCAAGGATACAAGCGTTGGACATCCCAAGCTGCTCCCGGCTTGGACCGAGTCCAGCGGAAACGATCATGGAGACGTGCCTCCCCATCGGCCCAAAACTCTAACTCGACAGGTTTTATGCGGATCCCGCCCCAAAAACTTGGCCGCGCGACAGAATCACCCTGCACTGCGCGGACAGCTTCAACGCGATTCATCAACGCTTGCCGCGACTCGAGTGGTTGTGACTGGACCGAAGCCACCGCCCCGATCCGCGAAAGCGGCGACCGGCTCATAAAATATTCATCTGCCAGCGGACCATCCTCCCGCTCGATAAAACCGCGACATCGGATCTGTCGACGCAGAGATTTCCAGTGAATTACAAAGGCTGCGCGCCCGGCTTCAAAGGCTTCTTGCGCTTTTGTACTCTCATAATTGGTATAAAAGACAAAAGCACCATCCTCGATAGACTTAAGCAACACAATTCGCGCATTGGGCATGCCATGGGCGTCAACGGTCGACAGCGCCATAGCATTGGGGTCATTCAACTCCCCCGCTTCCGCATCACTCATCCAATCACGCGCCAGAGCAAAGGGATCGTTGCCTTCGAAAATTCCAGTTCTTTTTTCCATGTCAGAGGTAGCCTTTGGGTTGATGCATAGAAGGTGTTCGCTTAGACAATTCTTATATAATTCTCGATAGGGGAAAGTCCAATGGGGCTGATGACCGGAAAACGAGGCCTAATCATGGGCCTGGCCAATGATAAATCAATCGCCTGGGGCATCGCAGAGACTTTGCGCGCCGAGGGTGCCGAGATCGGTGTGACCTATATGGGGGACGCGATGAAAAAACGCGTCTTGCCGCTGGCCGAACAACTCGCTGCGACCATCGTGGTTGAATGTGACGCCGGAGACCCAGATTCAATTGCCGCTTTGATGAAACACGCAAAAGACACATGGGGGCAGATCGACTTCATCGTGCACGCCATTGGTTTTTCAGACAAATCAGAGTTGCGTGGGCAGTATATCAACACGTCGCGGGACAATTTCCTGATGACGATGGATATTTCCGCGTATTCCTTCACCGCCATATTGCAAGCGGCTCAGGAGCTTTTGACACCCGGCGCATCCTGCCTGACCATGACCTATTACGGTGCCGAAAAAGTAATGCCCAACTACAATGTCATGGGCGTGGCGAAGGCGGCTTTAGAAGCCTCAGTGCGCTATTTGGCCGAAGACTTGGGGCGCAATAATGTCCGCGTTAACGCTATCTCAGCGGGAACAATCAAAACCCTAGCCGCCTCCGGCATTGGCGATTTTCGTGAGATTATGAAATGGAATGAAACCAACAGCCCATTGCGCCGCACAGTGACCCAGTCAGAAGTCGGAAAATCGGCTCTTTATCTGCTGTCAGACCTCGGTTCTGGCGTGACGGGAGAAATTCTGCATGTCGATGCTGGCTACCATATCATCGGAATGAAGGGTCTCGAGCTGCCTGGATAGCAGGTTAAGTGATTTTAAAAGTTAGGAAACATCATGTCAGATCGGCTACCACATGAGAAAGGCTTCCATGTCAGTTGGGATCAAATGCACCGAGATTCGCGGGCACTGGCCTGGCGCCTCGATGGCAAAGGTCCGGAAGATGGCGCATGGCGCGCAATTGTGGCAATTACACGCGGCGGAATGGCCCCCGCGATGATTGTGGCGCGAGAATTGGACGTGCGCAATGTTGATACGGTCAGCGTGAAAAGTTATCATCATCAAGAACGCGCCGATGCCGTCATTCTCAAGGCACCAGACACTGAACTAATGGGCGATGGGGCAGGTATTTTGATTATTGATGATTTGGTTGACAGTGGGAAAACCCTAGAGCTGGTGCGCTCGAAATACCCCAAGGCCCATTTCGCTACGGTCTATGCCAAACCACAAGGCCGGCCGATGGTCGATACTTTCATTACTGAAGTTAGCCAAGACACTTGGATCTTCTTTCCATGGGATATGGCTTTGCAATATGTGCAGCCCTATCGCGGGACCGATTGATAAATAAGGGTCAAGAGTGGCTCCAAAACCGCGCAGCGAGGTCAGCCAATGTGCCGCGACATCATTATCGATACGGATCCTGGCCAAGATGATGCGGTCGCAATCTTACTCGCCTTGGCGTCTCCAGAGCTCAACGTTCTGGGTTTGACCTGCGTTGCGGGCAATGTCCCTTTAGAGCGCACGAGCTACAATGCGCGACAGGTTTGTGAATTGGCAGGGCGCGCCAATATACCAGTGTTTGCCGGGTGCCATCGCCCTATGGGCCGCGGTTTGGTCACGGCAGAACATGTGCATGGGGACAGCGGATTGGATGGGGCACCGCTACCGGCGCCCATGATGGCAGTGCAAAGCACCCACGCCGTAGACTTTATAATCAACAGCCTCCGCGCTGCGCCACCAAAAACCATCACCCTGTGCCCACTTGGCCCGCTGACAAATATCGCCACCGCCCTCAAGCGCGCGCCTGATATCGCGGATCGCATCGCGCAAGTTGTCTTGATGGGGGGGGCCTATTTTGAGGTTGGCAATATCACACCCGCAGCTGAATTTAACATCTTTGTCGACCCGGAAGCGGCTCAACTGGTGTTTCAATCTGGCTTGGATTTGGTTGTAGCACCCCTAGATGTGACCCATAAGGCACTGACAAGCCCAGCTTGGAGTTCTGCGCTGCGCGCCAAAAACCATCCGGTCTGCGACGTGGTGGCCGGCTGGACGGAATTCTTTGAGCGGTTCGATACTCAGAAATATGGCTCCGAAGGCGCGCCGCTGCACGATCCATGTGTCATTGCCTATTTGATCGCGCCGGAGCTTTTCTCTGGACGGAAGATCAATGTGGAGATTGAAACCCAATCCGACCTGACCCGCGGCATGACAGTTGCCGATTGGTGGCGCGTCACGGATCGTCCGTCCAATGCCATGTTTCTCGGGCATATCGATGCAGTGAAATATTTTGAGCTCATTACAAAACGCCTGGCGCGCTTGTGATGCAGGCCAATTGGAACAATAGCTATGCAGCCCTACCGGCGCAAATGTTTACACGACAAGCGCCTGTGCCAGTAGCAGCCCCGAAAGCTTTAATGCTCAATGCTGAACATGCAGAGGAGTTAGGCATCACCTTTGATAAAGATTGGCCGCTGTTTATGTCGGGCAATCGAATTTCTCAGGGCGCAGACCCGATAGCCCAGGCCTATGCTGGCCATCAATTTGGCCATTGGAACCCGCAGCTGGGCGATGGGCGGGCGGTGCTTTTGGGCGAGGTCATCGGGCCGCAGGGGCGCGTTGACATTCAACTCAAAGGCGCCGGACGCACGGCCTGGTCACGTAATGGCGATGGGCGGGCTTGGTATGGGCCTGTCCTGCGCGAGTATCTGATCTCCGAGGCCATGCATGCGCTCGGCATTCCGACGACCCGCGCCCTAGCCGCCGTTGCCACAGGTGAGACGATACTGCGTGAACAAGGCCCCCTGCCCGGCGCGGTCATATGCAGAACAGCTTCAAGCCATATTCGGGTAGGTACATTTCAATATTTCGCTGCGCGCGATGATACCCAAGCGCTGGAAGCGCTCTTGCACCAAGCCATAGAGCGGCACTATCACACAGCCCGAACGGTCGAGCATTTTTTGAGCGCAGCCGTGGCCGCACAAGCACGCCTTGTTGCGCAATGGATGGGGCTGGGCTTTATCCACGGGGTGATGAACACTGACAATAGCCATGTGGGGGGGATCACAATTGATTATGGCCCCTGTGCGTTTATGGATGAGTTTGTGCCGATGAAAACCTTTAGCTCTATTGATCGGCTGGGTCGCTATGCCTATGGCAATCAGCCAAATTTAGCCGCGTGGAATATGGCTCAACTGGCCACGGCGCTGCTGCCCCTAACCGAGGATCGCGACGCCAGCATCGCCCGCTTTACCGAAATTGTGCAGGGCTTTGGTGACATTTTTGACAAAGAATATACCGCGGTTTTTGCCCGCAAGCTCGGTTTGACGCAAAGCCAAGAAACGGATTTTCTGGTCGATGGGTTGCTAAAAATGATGGCCAATATTGGCGCAGATTATACGCTGTGTTTTCGAGCATTGGCCACGGGGGAAAGCCATGCGCATCTGGGCGCGCATCCTGATTTTGCCAATTGGCACGCCCGTTGGCAGGCAGCCGGACCCGCGCAGGGAGCGTTGGCCCAGGTCAACCCGGCCATTATCCCACGCAATCACCTGATGGAGGCCATGATCGCCGATGCAGTCGCCGGCGATATGCAGCTGTTTCACGCGCTGCATGAGGCGCTCAAGGCACCATTTTCGCGCTGTGACACCCCGAGATTCATCGCTGCCCCCTATCCGCAAGACGTTGTAACACAAACTTTTTGCGGCACTTAGTGTGACGCAGGTTAGAAAGTTTTCCGCGCCTGTGACATCCATTAATCGGACTTTTTTGCATGACCAATTTGTCGATCATCGCCGCCCGCGTAGGTTTTATGACGTCTCGCAAGGCATTGTGTCAATTATAGACTGGGGGTAATTTGTTTCACTATTTCAGTGGCTTTGTCCTTCTCTGTGCCGAAATTTGAATTCAAATCGCTAATTTTACTCGTAACCTATATTGTGGTTTTGTTCTTGATCATCGTAAAAGATCCCACCGTTGCGCCAATGGCCCGGCGGCTGGGCGATAATCCTGATCCGCGCTGAGGTTGGCCGGGCATTTGGGGCGTGGGTGACTATATGGCGAAAAACATAATACAAAGATGCGCACAAAATAGGCTGCGCATGACCGACCAACGTCGCATCGTTGCTCAAGTCTTGGAAGATTCACAAGATCATCCCGATGTTGAAGAGCTCTATGCGCGCGCGCTGAAACTGGATCCACGGATATCCATCGCGACAGTCTACCGCTCCGTCAAATTGTTCGAGGAATCAGGCATTCTGGAAAAATTAGAATTTGGCGATGGTCGGGCGCGCTATGAGGATGCAGAGCGTGACCATCACGATCACCTGATAGATATGAACAGCGGCGAGGTGATTGAATTTATCGACCCAGATATTGAAGCTTTGCAAGAAAAAATTGCAGAGCGCCTGGGCTATCGCCTTAAAGGACATCGTTTGGAGCTATACGGCGTGCCAATTAAGCGCGGCGAAAATGTCTGAAAGAATAAAACGCGAAAATCTTCTCGGTATTGGTTTCATCACTCTGGCCATGGCCGCTTTTGCGGTGGAAGATTCGTTGATCAAACTTCTCTCAACCCGCCTGTCCTCGGGCCAAATCCTATTGATGATTGGCTTTGGCGGGACTTTGGGCTTTTTTATCTGGAGCCGCCATAAAGGCGAGGGTTTGACCGGTGAGATTATTCGGAATCCCTGGGTCATTGGCCGCACCCTGTCGGAGCTGGTCGGCACGGCATTTTTTGTGCTCTCCTTAGCTTTAGTACCCATCACCACAGTATCCGCCATCATTCAGGTCAGCCCGCTGCTGGTGACCTTGGGCGCTGCTGTCGTGTTGCGTGAGAAAGTTGGGATCAGGCGTTGGTCTGCTATTCTTGTAGGGCTCTTTGGCGTTGCCGTGATCCTAAGACCTTGGTCTGCGACTTTTGAGGCCTCCGCACTTTTGGCACTCATGGGGGTGGTTGGCCTGTCTGCACGCGATGTGGCGACCAGGCGCATTGCCAAATCTACACCCAGTTTGGCACTCGCGACATTAGGTCTTGGCGCGACCATCCCAGCGGGGCTGATCCTTTTGATCTTCGATCCCCGCCTTGTTGTGCCCGCACCAACAGACTCCTCACTGATTGTGGTCAGCATTTTGATCGCCATTGGGGGCTATTATTGCATTATCGCCGCCATGCGCATCGGCGAGGTCTCCGCTGTGGTGCCTTTTCGTTATTCACGTTTGGTATTTGGCGTGGCCATCGGCGTTTGGTATTTTGGCGAGGTGCTTGATCACTGGACACTCGTCGGCTCAGCCATTGTCGTCCTGTCGGGCCTCTACGCCCTGTGGCGCGAATCCTTACTGGGATAGATTTGCGTCAAAACGCTCTTTCGCTCGCAGCCCCCACTTGTTAAAGCGCACGCAACTGAGCTTTACCGGAGTTGCATCTATGTCCACGATTATCGATATACACGCCCGCGAAATTCTTGACAGCCGGGGCAACCCTACGGTTGAGGTCGATGTGATCTTACAAGATGGCACCCTCGGCCGCGCTGCCGTCCCGTCGGGAGCCTCAACCGGTGCTTATGAGGCCGTTGAGCTGCGCGATGGCGATAAAAATCGTTATATGGGCAAAGGTGTGTTGACAGCGATTGAAAATGTGAACGGAGAAATTTCAGATGCATTGGTTGGCTTTGAAGCCGATGAACAGGTCGCAATTGATCAGGGCATGATAGAAATGGACGGCACGTCCAATAAAGCGCGCTTGGGCGCCAATGCGATTTTGGGGGTCTCCTTGGCCGTCGCCAAAGCCGCTGCGGACTATTGTGGTCAGCCGCTTTATCGCTACATCGGTGGCACATCAGCACGGGTTTTGCCTGTGCCCATGATGAATATTCTTAATGGCGGCGAGCATGCGGATAACCCGATAGATATTCAAGAATTCATGATCATGCCAGTTGCCGCTGAAAACATCCGCGATGCGGTTCGAATGGGTGCAGAAGTTTTTCATACACTCAAAGGTGATCTCGCTGCCGCGGGCCTTTCAACAGGTATCGGCGATGAGGGCGGTTTTGCCCCCAATATTTCTTCGTCACGGGCAGCCTTGGATTTCATCATGCAGGCCATTGAGAAGGCCGGCTACAAGCCCGGTGAAGACATCTACCTCGCCTTAGATTGCGCTGCCAGCGAATATTGCAAAAATGGCATCTATGAGATGAAAGGCGAAGGTAAATCGCTCAACTCGGCAGAAAATGTCGCCTATCTGGCCGCCTTGGTGGAAGATTACCCAATTATCAGCATTGAAGATGGCTGTGATGAAGATGATTGGGGCGGCTGGAAATTTTTGACTGAGACCCTAGGTGATCGGTGCCAATTGGTCGGAGACGATCTTTTTGTAACCAATCCGGAACGTTTGGCCATGGGCATTGAGCGTGGGTCCGCGAACTCAATGCTGGTAAAAGTCAACCAAATTGGATCGCTGACCGAGACCATGCGGGCCGTAGAAATGGCACATCGAGCGGGCTTTACCAATGTGATGAGCCATCGCTCTGGCGAGACCGAAGACGCGACCATCGCTGATTTGGCCGTTGCCACCAACTGTGGGCAAATCAAAACTGGCTCACTGGCGCGGTCAGACCGGCTTGCCAAATACAACCAGCTGATCCGTATTGAGGAAGAGTTGGGAGACACCGCCATCTATGCGGGTCGCTCGATCCTAAAATCTTGAGGCGGCAACATTGAAACGGGCGGGTTTTGCCCGCGATCTTGTCAATTCCCGTCCTTGGTCAAATCCGCAATGGCCGCTCTCCTGCGTGTTTAAGGAAGGCTGATTTTTCCTCCACAGAGCGGCGCCTTGGTCGCGGTTGTGGCGGGAAATGACGTTGCCAGACCGCGTGCAACACGGGCTGCGAGATAGGCGAAGGCCTGCGCTTCGAGCATATCGCCATCCAACCCGATATCATCAATGTCATACACCTTCATCGGCAATTTCATCGCCAATTGCCGCATTATTTCAATGTTTTTTCGGCCTCCACCACTGATCCAAACCTGTTTGGGTTGAACCGGTATGAGCGGCAGGGCTGCCTCTATTGCCGCGACGCATACGGCTGTCAGTGTCGCGGCTGCATCCGCCGGGGCCAGCTGCGCCACCAGCTCCACCATGTCGCTAAAACTGTCACGATCCAAAGATTTCGGTGCGGAACGCGAAAAATACGGCCGCTGCAAAAAGAGGGCGACAAGCTCTTCATCCACCCGACCGGAAGCGGCCAAAGCACCGCCCACATCATAGGGGTGTCCAGTAGTTTTCATCATGAAGTCATTCAAGGGCGCATTGGCCGGACCCGTATCAAACGCCAGCAGGCCTTGTTCGGCTGGCAAGCGGGCGTCGATCCAGGTGAGATTGCCGACACCACCGAGATTCACAATCGCCATAGGCTCTTCTATCTGCTTGTAGCGAGCCAATGCCCAATGAAATATCGGCGCCAAGGGCGCACCCTGTCCACCGCAGCCCACATCCTCAGAGCGAAAATCCCAAGCAACGGCCGTGCCTGCGCGCCGCGCTAATTCTGAGCCACTGCCCAGCTGGTGCGTACGGGAATTTTGTGGATCGTGGCACAGTGTTTGTCCATGAAACCCAATCAGCGCCGCCGGCGGCAATTGCGACCACGCCTCCAGATGCGCCGCCATAATTAACTTCGATACTGGCTCCAGCCCGGGCGCGCCGGGCCATTTTCCCAGTACGCCTTGTATCATCTGGCGCTCCGCTGCGCTGTAGGGCCGATAGACACTGGGGCCGAATTCGCAAATATCCACCCCATCTGTCAAAAGGCAGGCCGCATCCACCCCATCCAGCGAGGTGCCAGACATGAAACCCGTCACCCAAATTGGCTTATTACCGCCCATGCTCTTTCCCTATGTATTGGCTTTGACTATACACTGACCCGAAGGCGTTTGAGGAACAAGAGATCAATGACATATCACCCTAAATCAGAATTCATGGCTGTCATGATGCAACGTGGCTTTCTTGCCGATTGCACAGATTATCAAGGCCTCGATGACGCCTTGAGCCGCGGGGTGACACCAGCCTATATCGGATTTGATGCCACGGCGAAGTCACTGCATGTCGGCAGTTTGATCCAGATTATGATGCTGCGCTGGCTGCAAAAAACGGGACACAAGCCCATCACCCTCATGGGCGGAGGCACAACAAAGGTGGGCGATCCGTCATTCCGCGCCGATGAACGCCCTTTGCTGAACGAAGCGCAAATTGACAGCAACATCGCCGGAATCAAAAAAGTATTCGAGAGCTATATCAGCTATGACGACGGCCCAACCGGCGCCTTGATGCTCAACAATGCCGAATGGCTCGACAGTCTAAATTACTTGGATTTTCTGCGCGACATCGGCCGGCATTTTTCGGTCAATCGGATGCTGAGCTTTGAATCGGTAAAATCGCGCATCGACCGGGAACAATCTTTAAGCTTTCTTGAGTTCAACTACATGATTTTACAAGCCTATGATTTTCTGGAGCTGAACCGCCGATATGGGTGTCTCTTTCAAATGGGTGGCTCTGATCAATGGGGCAATATCGTCAATGGGATTGACCTCACCCGCCGGGTTCTGAATCATGAGATCTACGGCCTCACCTCACAGTTGATGACCACATCCGACGGCAAGAAGATGGGAAAATCCCAAAATGGCGCCGTCTGGCTGAATGCCAATATGCTCTCACCTTACGAGTTTTGGCAATTTTGGCGCAACACCACGGATGCGGATACTGGGCGGTTTTTGAAACTCTACACCGAGTTGCCCATCAATGAATGCGACCGTCTTGGCGCCTTAGAGGGCTCAGAGATCAACCGCGCAAAAATTATTTTGGCCAATGAGGTGACAACTCTGCTGCATGGACCGGACGCCGCAAAGACGGCAGAGGCCACCGCGCGCGACGTCTTCGAAAAAGGCGGTGTTGGTGATGATTTGCCCACTCTGACCCTGGCTGTCTCCGATCTCGCAGATGGTATTTCCATCGTGCAACTTTTGGTGAAATCTGGCTTGGCCGGCAGCGGCAAAGAGGCGAAACGCTTGATTGCTGAAGAAGGGGCAAAGCTAAACGATGCGCCACTTAACGACGCCAGTCTGGTCCTGAATGCAGATGATTTCACCAAGCCGATCAAATTGTCAAAAGGAAAAAAGAAACATGCGTTGGTTCAGCTGGGATGACGGGGCGCACCGCTCAAACCTTCGCCCCACCGGTGGTGGAGGCCTATAGCTGGCTGGAAGGCAAGGATTTTTCGCAGCGTGCGTTGATAAATGTCAGTCAAGCCGCGCCCGTGGCTCCGCCCCCGGCGCCCTTGAGGGCGCATATGGCCAAGGTGATAGAAGAGGTTGACACCCATCTGTACGGGGCCGTTTTGGGGCTTGAGCCTTTAAGGGCAAAACTGGCCCATCACAGCAGCGCACTGTATCAAGGCCAGGTCACGACCGAGCAGGTGGCCATCACATCAGGGTGCAATCAAGCGTTCAGCGCGGTCGTGGCAACGCTATGCCGCGATGGTGATGAGGTCATTCTTCCCACGCCTTTCTATTTTAATCACAAAATGTGGCTTGATATGAGCGGCGTGCGCTGCTGCGCTTTGCCGTGCCAAGGAGATATGATTCCTGATCCTGCTGAGGCAGCCCGGCGCATCACCGAACGCACCAAGGCCATTGTGCTGGTTACTCCCAACAACCCTTGCGGGGTGGAATATCCAGCAGATGTTATTCAAGCCTTTTATGATCTCGCCAAATCCCGTGGACTTGCACTGATCATCGATGAAACCTATCGCGATTTTCACAGTCAAAGCGGCCCGCCCCATCGCTTATTTGAACAAGAAAATTGGCAAGACACACTCATTCAGCTCTATTCTTTCTCCAAAGCCTATCGGCTGACCGGCCATCGGGTTGGGGCGATTGTCACCTGTGAGACGCGGCTGGCAGAGATTGAAAAATTTCTCGACGCGGTGACCATTTGCCCAAGTCAGTTGGGTCAAAAAGCAGCGCTCTGGGGCTTGCAAAATTTGGGCGACTGGCTGGCTAAAGAGCGGCTGGAAATTTTTGCCCGCCGGCAAGCCATCGTGGATCACTTCCCCACTTTGGCCGCGAAAGGGTGGCGTCTGTTGGGGCTTGGTGCTTATTTTGCGTATCTGGAACATCCGTTTGACGTCTCCGCAACGGAACTCGCAAAGCAACTCGTCGAGGAGGCTGATGTCCTTGCACTCCCAGGATCTATGTTCGTGCCCGAAGGGGATGACTACGGTCGACGTCAGCTGCGTATCGCATTTGCAAACATCAGCACAGAAATGATCGTTGTTTTGTTTGACAGAATGGCACAGGTAAGCCAGTAACTGGCTTGCTGCTTTGCTGTTGTTGGCTTATGCATTTTGGAACTAAATTAAAGGGATCGCCCCAATGGCTACGAAGAAAAAATCTGGTGCAAGCAAACTCGCAGTTTGGGTTATCGTAGGGCTATTGGTGTTTGGCATGATCGGATTTGGGGCGGCCGGTATTAATGGCACGCAGCGCAGCCTTGGAAAAGTGGGCGATAAAACCGTGTCCATTTCCTCCTATAGCAACGCGTTGCAAAGCGAAATGGCGCAATTTCAAGAGCAAATTGGCCGCACTATAACGCCACAAGAAATGCAAGCCATTGGCCTCGATCAACGTGCATTGAACCGGGTGATCAGCACGCGCGCTTTGGACCAATTGGTCACCGACCTTGGCCTGTCTTCGGGTGATGCGCGCGTGCGCGAGCAAGTGGTTGAAATTCCCGCGTTCCAAGGGCTTGATGGCGAGTTTGACCGTGAAGCTTACGCGGAAGTCTTGCAACGCAACAATCTCAAAGAAGAGGATTTTGAAACCTCCCTGCGCGAAGACGCTGCGCGCCGTATCTTGCAAGAGGCGGTTCTCACGGGGGTCACCGCGCCGCAAGCCTATGCGAAAGCTTTGGTCGGCTATCTTGCCGAAACGCGGGATTTCTCTTGGGCGCGCCTCACGCAGGACATATTGGTCAGTGCGGTGCCCGAGCCTAGCGAAGAAGATTTGGTCGCCTATCACAGCGAAAATCCACTCGAGTTCACAACCTTAGCTGCCAAATCAATCAGCTATATTTGGCTGACTCCAGCCATGTTGGCAGATGCCATTGAAATTGAGGAGCGCTACTTACGCGCCGCCTATGAAGCCCGCAGTGATGAATTTATCCAATTGCCGAGCCGGATGGTCGAACGGGTGATTTTTCCCTCGCAAGAAATGGCTGCAAACGCCATGAAGGCCATCACTGAACAAGCAACCACCTTTGAAGAGGTGGTCGAGAGCCGCGGTTTGACGCTGCAAGATGTCGATCTTGGCGATATGACAGAAGCAGAACTGGGCGAAGCTGGTCCCGTAGTGTTCTCGGTACAAGAGCCTGGTGTGATTGGTCCAGCGCAGACGGACTTGGGCCCTGCATTGTTCCGCATTAATGCAATTTTGGACGGAAATGTGCAAAGCTTTGACGCCGTACGCGCGCAATTGAATCTCGATGTTGCTTTAGATCGGGCCACGAGCCAAATCGCCGATATCGCTGAACAGGTCGATGATCTTTTGGCCGGTGGCGCGACCTTGGAAGATGTGGCCGCAGAGACAGATCTGCAACTGGCCACCGTGAATTGGCATGTGCAATCAGAAGGTGACATCTCTGATTATGAGGAGTTTCAGACCGCTGCGGCCGCTGTCACAGCAGAAGATTTTCCAGCTCTTAAAACTTTGAGCGATACTGGAATCTTTGCTCTGCGGCTTGATGGAGAATTGCCCGCAGAGTTGCAGCCCCTCGCAAGCGTCCAAGACGCCGCCGTCGAAAGCTGGACAGCCCAACAAATTCAGCAGCAATTGCTTGCGATGGCCGACCGCATCGCGCCGCAGGTCTCACTCGCCGCGCCCCTGGCCAGCTTCGGCCTGACAGAAAATCTACAAGACGATATGAACCGCAGTGACAGCGTAGAAGGAACGCCGCCGGCTTTGGTAATAACGGCTTTTGAAACAGGGCTGGGTAAAGCCTCTGTGCTGGACGCGGGCGACGGCGTGATCATCGTCATTCCGCGCGCCATCCATGTCGCCGATTTTGAAGACCCTCAAGTGCAATCGCTGCAAAAAATACTGGGCAATCGCATTGACACGACCCTGGCGCGCGATGTCTTCGAAGCCTTCAGCAACGCTGCGCGCGGTGCCGTCGATGTCGAGATCAACCCAACAACCCTGCGCTCTATCAACAACAGCCTGCTGGGCGGTGGGTAACCCCAATGGAACTCACACCGTCTTACGAAGAATTTGCCGCCAAATATGAGGCGGGCGAAAATCAGCTGGTTTATTCACGCCTCGCCGCCGATCTCGACACGCCCGTCTCGGTCATGCTCAAACTGTCTGAGGCGCAGAAAGATAGTTTTATCCTCGAGAGTGTCACCGGCGGAGAAATCAGAGGCCGTTATTCCATTGTCGGGCTTAAGCCAGATTTGATTTGGCGCTGCCGGGGCACGGCCAGTGAACTCAACCGTGAAGCCCGGTTTGATGGCAACAGTTTTGCGCCACAGGATGGCAATCCCCTGGATGAGCTGCGCGCATTAATTACAGAATGCCGCATTGATATGCCGACTGATTTACCCGCTGCAGCGGCCGGCCTTTTTGGCTATCTCGGCTATGATATGATCCGCTTGGTGGAGCATTTGCCGAATATCAACCCAGATCCCATCGGCGTGCCCGATGCGGTCATGATCCGCCCAACGGTTGTGGCCGTGCTGGATGGCGTCAAAGGTGAGGTGACGCTTGTCTCGCCGGCATGGGTCAACTCGGGCCTCTCTGCCCGCGCAGCCTACGCCCAAGCGGCCGAACGGGTTATGGATGCGTTGCGTGATCTCGAGCGGCCCGTGAGCTCAACCCATAGAGAACTCAGCGGAGCGGCGCATGTGGGTGCGCCCGAGTCAAATTTCACCAAAGAGGGCTACCTCGCGGCTGTTGAAAAAGCGAAGGATTACATCAAAGCCGGAGATATCTTCCAGGTGGTGCCGGCCCAACGCTGGGCGCAAGACTTCACATTGCCGCCTTTCGCCATGTATCGGGCGTTGCGGCGCGTGAACCCCTCGCCATTTATGTTCTTTTTTAATTACGGCGACTTCCAAATCATCGGCGCAAGCCCGGAGATTCTGGTGCGGTTGATGGACAATGAAGTTACGATTCGTCCCATCGCCGGCACGCGAAAACGCGGCGCCAATGCTGAAGAAGATAAATTCCTAGAAGCTGACCTCTTGGCGGATCCGAAGGAGCTGGCTGAACATCTCATGCTCTTAGATCTGGGGCGCAATGACGTTGGCAGGGTTGCTAAAATTGGCACGGTGCGCCCGACAGAAAAATTCACTGTGGAGCGTTATAGCCATGTGATGCATATCGTCTCGAATGTCGTGGGTGAGCTAGATCCGGCGCATGATGCCGTGGCTGCACTGTTGGCGGGCCTTCCCGCCGGCACGCTCTCGGGCGCGCCCAAAGTTCGAGCCATGCAAATCATTGATGAGTTGGAGCCGGAAAAACGCGGTGTTTACGGCGGCGGTTGCGGATATTTCTCTGCTGGTGGCGATATGGACATCTGTATCGCGCTGCGAACAGCTGTGCTCAAAGATGGCAAGCTCTATTCACAGGCCGGCGGCGGCGTTGTCTATGACAGTGATCCCGAGGCAGAATACCAAGAGACTGTGAACAAGGCCAAAGCCGTGTGGACCGCTGCGGCAGATGCTGCAAATTTCGCGGGCAAAGGCAACGGATAGAGATCAGTATTTGGCGGGCGCTTAAGACAAACGTTTGGTTGAAAGCGATATCAGGGCTTGTAAAAACAAGAACCATGCATCACATTCAATTTGTGGAATAAGTGGAGAACCCAAGCTGTGCCAATGACAAGACGTGATTTTCTCAAATCCAGCGGAGGGGCCGCGTTGGCCGCCAGTGCTGGGCTTTGGGCGCCGCAAACGGCGCATGCGCAGCTCACTTTAGGAGATATGCGCCTCGATGTGCTCAGCGATGGAAGCCTACGCCTGCCAGGCAGTTTTATCTTTGGCACAATGCCACAAGACGAATTGGGCCCAATTTTGGAGGCCTATGATCAATCGCCCGAGCTGCTTACCCCACCTTGTAACGTGACACTTCTGCGCACCGGCGATCGCAATATCTTGTTTGATGTTGGCTCTGGGCCGGATTTCGCTCCTACGGCCGGGCTGCTGCTCGACTCGCTGGACGCGCTTGGCTTGGCCCCTGAAGACATCACCGATGTGGCCTTTACCCACGGGCACCCAGATCATCTGTGGGGCTTGCTCGATGAGTTTGATGATCCATTGTTTACCGAAGCTTCCTATCTGATTGGCAAAACCGAATGGGACTATTGGATCGATCCCAATACAGTCGACAACATTTCCAGCGACCGCGTGCCTTTCGCGGTGGGCGCCAAACGACGCCTCGAAGCCATTGAAGATAATATTGAATTTTTCAAAGATGGCGAAGAGATTTTACCCGGAGTGGCCGCGCGCGCCAGCTTCGGTCACACCCCTGGACATATGGCCTTTGAAATTCGCTCTGGCAGCAAAGCCGCCATGGTCGTCGGCGATGCCATAGGCAACGATCATGTGGCGCTGGCACGCCCCGCTTGGATCTCAGGGTCCGATCAAGATGGGGAGACTGGCGCGGCCAGCAGGATCAGCCTGCTTGATCAAATTGCAACAGAGCAGATGCCGCTCATTGGATTTCATATCAATCAGGGCGGCATTGGCAGAGTTGAGAAAGCCAATGAGGGTTATAGGTTCATAGCGGAGATCTAAATCATGCTGAAAAAAATTGTTTTGTGTAGCCTTCTGGCCAGCCCGGCTCTCGCCAGCGAAGATATCGCAGATCAATATCCCGCCTCTTTGCTCTATTCGAAACCTGTTGAGGTGATCCCACATGTCTTTTCCGCGATCGGCGCCACGGCGCCCTCGACCTATGAAAACGCCGGACATAATAACAATCTAAGTTTCATCCTCACCGGCGACGGGGTTGTGGTGATCAATGCTGGTGGCTCTTATCTGCTCGCAGCAGCACTGCATGCGGAGATTAAAACCCTGACAGATCAGCCCGTGCGACTTGTGATCAATGAGAATGGCCAAGGGCATGCTATGCTCGGAAATTCCTATTGGGCAGATCAGGGAGTTAAGATTGTCGCCCATATCGACGCGGCCCATGAGTTTGAAGATCGCGGCGGACAGAGCCTCAGCGGGGCGGAGAACCGTTTGCAAGATCGCGCGCAAGGCAGCCAGGTGGTTTTGCCGGATGAAACCTTCGAAGATGTTTATCGCGTCCCGTTTGGCGATATGAACATCCAAGCACTGCATCTGGGTCCCTCGCATAGCCCGGGTGATATCGTGGTCTGGATGCCCGAGCAAAGCCTGGTGATTGCAGGTGACATCGCATTCCATGAGCGCATGCTGCCAATTTTCGAAGATACCATCACAATTGATTGGCTAGAGACTTGGGAAGAAGAGTTCGAAAGACTTGCGGCCACTTATGTCATTCCCGGCCATGGACACCCAACAAATATGGCGCAAGTGCGCAGATACACCCGTGACTATCTTGTCTATCTGCGCGAGAAGGTCGGAGAACATCTTGACGCCGGCGGCGATTTAGCTGGCGCCTATTATGTCGACCAAAGCCCTTACACCCATCTCGACACATTTGAAGAATTGGCGACGAGAAACGCAGGGCGGGTTTTTGAGCAAATGGAATTTGAATAGCGGCCGCCGCTACTGCGCGGCCATGGGTTTGCGAGCCAATTCGCATTGTGTCCAAAGATCACTTAATGCCGCAACCAAAGCGTCGATATCGGCGGAAGAATGCACCGGCGACGGGGTGATACGCAAACGCTCGGTCCCGCGCGGAACGGTTGGGTAGTTGATCGGTTGAATGTAAATGCCATAATCCTTCATCAAGATATCGGATATGAACTTGCATTTCATTGCATCCCCTACGATCACCGGTATAATATGACCCGGATTTTGAACATGAGGAATACCAAGTGCGTCAAAACGCGCCCGCACCTCAGCCACACGCTCGGCATGGGCCTGACGCTCCTTCTGGCTCGCTTTTAGATGTCGCACAGAGGCCGTTGCACCCGCTGCAACAGCCGGCGGCAGCGCCGTTGTAAAGATGAAACCACTGGCGAAACTGCGGAGGAAGTCGCAGAGCTCGGCAGAGGCCGCAACATAGCCGCCAACCACCCCAAACGCCTTACCCAAAGTGCCCTCAATAGCGGTCACGCGATGCATGAGGCCTTCTTGCTCGGCAATGCCCCCACCCCGCGGACCATAGAGCCCCACTGCATGAACCTCATCCAGATAGGTCATTGCGTTGTATTTCTCAGCCAGATCACAAATTTCAGCAATGGGAGCAATGTCACCATCCATGGAATAGACGCTTTCAAAGGCAATCAGCTTCGGACGATCCAAAGGTTGCGCAGCCAATTTGGCCTCAAGATCGACCAAATCATTATGTTTCCAAATTTGTCGTTCCGCTTTCGAATGGCGAATGCCTTCAATCATCGACGCGTGATTCAGAGCATCGGACAGCACCAAGCAGTCCGGAATACGCGCCGCCAAAGTGCCAAGTGCCGCCCAGTTTGACACATAACCGGAGGTAAATAATAGTGCGGCAGGCTTGCCATGCAGATCCGCCAATTCTTCTTCAAGCTGAACGTGATAGTCGGTGGTGCCAGAGATGTTGCGTGTGCCGCCTGCCCCCGCGCCACATGAGTCAATCGCCGCATGCATGGCATCTAACACATCGGGATGCTGCCCCATGCCGAGATAATCGTTGGAGCACCAAATCGTCACCTCCTGCGGATTGTCCTGCCCAAGCGAGGTTGCATGAGGGAAATTGCCATTATGGCGCTCCAAATTGGCAAACACGCGATAGTCACCGCTTGCGCGCAATGTCTCTAGGGATGTTTTGAAAAATGCGTCGTAATTCATGTCAATCTCCAAGCGCGTCTTGTACCAAGGCGTCGAGCAACGCTTGAACTTCTTGCATAATTCCATCGGGATATCTGCGATATCCAATCAACACTTGGCCTTCTCGATCAGTAACAAAAATCGAATAAGGACAATGCGCTATATTCATTGGATCAGCTTCCATCATCCTGCGCGACAACACCGCAGAACAAAACAAAAAGATATCCGCAGCATCAAAAATATTAACCTCACGACCAAGATCTTGACCGGTGCGTTCAAGCATCTCACCTGTGTGGCTGACGTAATCGATCACCAAACCCGCATCTAAAATCGCGCTCTCGACACTAAAGGTCGCATCATCGAAAGAGCCATCAAAAGCATAGGTGATCGCCTGAGATTGTGCCATAACGGGTGCCGCAAAACTGAGGGCCAAAGCGACGGCCAGATGACGAGACAGATTGAGGGACAGTCCGAACACAAAACATATGTTGCGCATAATCTCTCCCTGCCTCGCTCTGGGTGGCCTGCCTATGGGCGCACCAAGGTCCAACCATCTTCATCAAGGGTCATCAGATCTACGACACCCGCTGGAACCGTCTCCGCCATGGCCACAATTGGCGGCGCTTTGCCCTCTTTTTTCGTCATGCCGGAAATCGTATTGGCACAGGCGGCAAAACTCACGTTTGGCATCGAGGCGCTGAAGCTCTGGAGTCGTTCCAGAACCGGCGATGTGTCTTCCCGCAGCATATGCAGCCCAGCGTTAAAAGCCACGACACGCACCTCGATTGTCTCACCAAGCCCTTCATAATGGCGCACCACATTGGCGGCCACATTCAACACGGTGTTCATTTTTTGTGGGTTATTGTCGCTGATTTGCAGCGCCAGCTTATGATCGGCAAGCCCGTCCTGCGCCATGGCCGCAGCCCCAATCACGCAAGACAGCAAAACTGCTGAAAGTTTCAGAATAAGTTTCATCTCGTATCCACCTGATTAAAAATAATTTTCAGCGAAAAAGCCCACTGAAAATCACAATATCATCCTACGTCTTACTCGAAGGTTTTCAAGTATTCGATCACCGCCGTTTGATCTGCCTCCTTACGCAGCCCAGCGAAGGACATTTTTGTGCCCTTGAGATAGGCTTTTGGTTTCGCCAAGAAGGCGGCCAATTCCACTTCTGACCACATTAGCCCATCCTGAGCCGCAACGCGCAGCGCCTTAGAATATTTAAATCCGTCCACAGATCCCGCGGCGGCGCCCACAATCCCATTGAGAACGGGGCCAGAGCGGTTTTTGGCTTTCTCACCGACCTGATGGCAAGATTTGCACTTCTTGAACACGTTCTTACCGGCAGCCGCCAGCTCCATATCAATCGTTGGAGCCGCGGGCTCCGGGGCAGGTTCTGGTGCGGCGGTGGCACTGACCGCTGTGGTGGCTGTATTTCCATCCAGCTCAGGGGTCACGTCCAAGACCAATGCGCGCATGGTGATCGCAACACTGTCTTTGCAAGCTGTCATGCAAGGCTCGCCAGACCAAATCGCATATTCCGCCTCAGCGCGGTTATCCACGATAAAACCACCCACATTTGGCATCTTGAATTCCATGAAGTTTTCATTCGACAACACGAAATCTTCCTCGATCAAGTCGTTGGAATACAAAATATAAGCGACAATCGCATAGACTTCATCATCGCTTAATGTACCCGCGTTACCATAGGGCATCGAGCGTTTGATATAATCATAGGCGGTCGTCAAATGCGGCCAGTAGGATCCCACAGTCTTCAACGGATCCTCATGGTCAAGCGTATCTGCTCCCCCCGCCAATTTTGGCCAATTGTCGACTCCTTCGGCAAAATCTCCATGGCAAGCAGCACATTTTTCGGCAAAAATTTCTTCACCATCCAGCACGTCACCGGAGCCCACAGGCAGGCCATCGCCCGTAGCATTGATGTCCCAATCCCAGGCGGCAATTTCAGCAGGCAAAGCAGCTCGACCAAGACCAAATTTTTCAGCCATAACAGGCGCGGTCAGGCAGGAAGCGGCCAATGCGATGGTTAAGGACTTAAGATACTTCGACATTTTCTGCCTCCCCGTTTTCACGCACCCACCAAGTTTGAATGCAATTGTTGTGATAGATTGAGTTGAGACCGCGGACCTCTCGCAACTGCGCTTTCGTCGGCTGCACATAGCCCGTTTCATCCATGGCGCGTGATTGCAAAAGCATTTCAGAACCATCCCAATCCACATCCAGATAAAAGCGGGTGAGCGCCATTTTCTCGCCAGGCTTGGCCAAGCGCGCAGTTTCCCAGGTTTTGCCCCCATCTCTGGACACATCCACACGGGTGATGGCCCCATTTCCAGACCAAGCAAGCCCAGTGATCACCAAAGGCCCTTGGCCATGGGTGATGGGGGCTTGTGGGCTTGGAGAGGTCACAACCGATTTTGCATCCATTGCCCATGTCCATTTCCGACTGGTGCCGTCTTCAAGCGTGTCGGTATATTTTGATGTTTCCTCACGGGATTCTACCGGCTCATTTGTCACTTCAATCCGGCGAATCCATTTGACCCACATATTGCCCTCCCAACCGGGCACCACCAAGCGGACCGGATAGCCATGCTCCTTGCGCAGGGCTTCGCCATTGGCCTTGAAGGCGACCAAAACATCATCCAGAGCCTTTTCCATCGGAATGGATCGACCATTCGATGACGCATCCGCGCCTTCCACAAAGACCCATTTGCCAGAGGTGTCATAACCGGCCTCCTGCAACAGCAGGCGCAGAGGCACACCGGTATATTCCATGTTATGGATCATGCCATGGGTAAACTGTGCACCGTTAAGCTGCGCACCGGCCCATTCCATGCCAGTATTGGCCGCACACTCACAGAAATACACATGATTTTCCCGTGGAAAACGCTCCAGATCTTCATAAGTGAACACCAAGGGCGTATCGACCAGCCCGTTAATCATCAAACGGTAATCGCTTTTCTTGAGATCAATCGCGCCAGAGTGGTGACGCTCAAAGGCACAGCCCTGCGGCGTGATTGTGCCGTCGAGTGCATGAATGGGCGTAAAATTGATCGAACTGACCGTATCGGCGGTCAACCATTCCACGTTACGACGAATGACATCCGCCTCATATTCAATCGGCAATCCATAGGGTGTGGCATCCACGCCATCACCGAAGCTTTGTGCCCAATCTTGTGGATTGACGATCAAAGGGTCAGCGGCTTGCGCTTGCGCGGCGGAGGAGGTCACAACCCCTGCCCCAATCGCAGCAGCGCCCCCTAAGAACGCCCGGCGGGATGGCTGTTTGACGGTATGGTTCGACATGGTAATTTCCTTCAATCATACAGGGCCGCCTTAGGCCCCGATAACCTCAACTGAGTTGTTCGGATCCAGTAAGATCGTCCCTTGCTTGCGGATATGGTTTTCCACCACATCCCAAATTTGTGGCCCCTCAGTACCTTCGTTGACGCTGGCCCAACCGGCGATCGTATAGGTTTTCGCAGCCTCGATCTTCTCGCCTGTTTTCAACAAAGTCATTTCAGTTATCCGCTGACCCTGGGGTTTGTTGATATCGATCCGATAGCCAAGGCCCCCCACCCGCACCATATCCCCGCCTTGCTGATAGTAGGGATCCGGGTTGAACAAATTATCGGCGACATCTTCCAAGACAATATGCAGGAATTCACCGGTCATCTCTGTGCGATAGACCTCACCATAAGACATTGAAGTAACGTTCCAAATATCTTCACGGGTAATATCTTGGCCCGGTAAGATTGACGGCCCCCAGCGCACGCCGGGCGACAAGGCGATATCTGCGTCCCGCTCTTCGATCAATGCGTTGCAAATGAGATCATCCCATGTACCGTTGAAATTTCCACGGCGGTATAGTGTTTGATTTTCTGCAGTGCGGCCGATGACTTCACGCAGCTCAGTCTCATAAGGGGCGCGCTGTGCGTCGATAACTTTTGCAACCTCTGCATCTGGCTCAATCACATCTGAGAAGATCGGGATCAGCTTGTGACGGAAACCCATCATCTGCCCGTTGCGCACATCCAGATCAACACGGCTGACGAATTTACCATTAGAGCCTGACGCCACGATGATGGTTTTGCCCACCAAAAGCGGCTCGGGCAAAGCGTCATGCGTATGGCCAGACAGGATCACATCAATTCCTGCCACAATGCCGGCCATTTGTTTATCCACATCAAAGCCGTTGTGACTTAAACAGACCACTAAATCAGCCCCCTTGGCGCGCACTTCATCCACCATCATTTGCATGTTCTCATCGCGGATACCGAAGGCATATTCTGGGAACATCCACCCTGGATTGGCGATGGGCATATAGGGGAAAGCCTGACCAATCACAGCAACTTTCACCCCACCGGTTTCAAAGAACTTATAGGGCGGGAACATATCGGTCGGCTCATCCCATTCGCTGTCAAAAATGTTCTGGCCCAAAGCCGCGAAAGGCAGGCCTTCGACAATCTCATTGACCCGCTCGCTGCCCAGGGTGAACTCCCAGTGGAAGGTCATCGCATCAGGACGCAAAGCATTCATAACATTGACCATATCCTGCCCGGCGGTTTTGTGGCAAGTGTAAGAGCCATGCCAAGTATCCCCGCCATCCAGCAGCAAAGCATCAGGACGCTCGGCGCGGATATGATTGATGACAGTGGCGACACGATCCAATCCACCCACGCGCCCATAGCCCTTGGCCAGAGAGGAAAAATCATCATATGTCAACGCATAGGCCGAGGCGCTGCCGTCATTAATTCCATAGAGCTTGCGAAAATCCGCCCCGGTGACATGTGGCACCTGTCCGCGGTTGGCGCCAACACCGATATTGATCTCCGGTTCGCGGAAGAAAATCGGCTTCATCTGAGCATGAATATCTGTGACATGGATTAAAGAGACATTGCCGAAGGGCTCAAATTCAAGCAACTTGCTTTGCGTCAGCGACTGCTGTGCAGCCAGTCGCCCCCAGTTGCCAAAGCCAGATCCACCGTAAAGCGCGGCGGCGGCCATACTGGTTTGCAAAAAATCACGACGAGATATCATTTCGGTCCTCACATCCGCGCTACATATGCACGATATTGAATTCGTTTAACTGTGAAAGAACCCATGGCCCCTCATAGGACATGGGTTCTCCGGATTTATATTAGTTGCGGACCGATGGGGTCTCAACAGATAGACCATTGCCGCGAGCTGCGAGATAGAGCTCAAGAGCCTTAAACTCGTCGCCGCCCACTTTGAACGGTGTTGCACGAATGTTGGACATACAGCCTTTGAAACGCGCATGGGCCGAGTTCAATTTAGCATTTTTCAACCTATAGGTTGGAAAGCCGTTTATTTGACCTTGGCTCAGGTGATCGGCGCGGATCATGACACCATAATTGTCTTCATGACAATTTGAGCAGGACATATCTAATTGACCAACACGCTGGTAATAGAGGTCCTTACCCTCTTCAAAGAAAGGTGCCGCATCACCATCAACCGCAACATTGATCGACATGCCACGCGATTGCAGACCAATCAAAGCAGTCACAGCCGTCATTTGACCACCGGTATACTTCCAAGGCTCCGCCCCCATGCGCTCTGTGCGGCACTCATTGACCAGGTTTTCCATGGTGACCAATTCACCATTTTCAACCCGTGGCAGAGTTGGGCGCAGGCCCGCAAAATCGGCCACATCTTCATGACAGCTTGCGCAGGCCTTGCCCTCAGACCCTTCAACCTTGTCAAACAAATCAATGCCTTGATCAACAAACACGAAAGCAGGATTTTCAAAATCATCCATTTGCAGCGACTGGGTTTCGCCAATTCTAAAGTGCCATCCAGAATAGACCGTATCAAGGTTCTCAGCAAAGGCCGGTGCAGCCGCGCGAGTCTTGATAACATCCCCATCCACCGCCAATATTGAGTCGTCTTGTGCAGACGCAAACCCAGCGGACAAAGCCACAATGGCCGCACTCGTTAGTAAAGTCTTGAATTTCATTTTCAGTCCTCCCTAGACCACAAGATATTAGGCTATTTTTATTTTCTTTGAGGTCTCATAGACAGAACCATCATCGTCATACCATGTGAATTTGAACTCACCGGCTTCGGGCACCATGGCTTCAAATTGGAAGTATGGATTTGTGGAAATAGCAGGTTCCAAAGTCACGTCGATGATATTTTGTCCATTAAAATCGGCGACAAACCGATTGATGATTGAGCGCGGGATGATGTTTCCATCGCCATCTTTGCGCACACCAGATTCCATCTTATGGCTGATCAAAGTCTTGATCGTGATCACATCACCTGCTGCGGCCGATTTTGGAACCTTAACGCGTGGTTTTACACCTTTCGCCATCAGTACTTCTCCTTAAATTCTGAGTTTAGCCGCCGCAGCCGCCGATTGTTACTTTTACAGTTGCACCCGCCGTGCGGAATGAGCCGTCTGCCATTTTTGCAACAGCAACCACGTCTTGGGTCTTTGCCAAACGAATGCGCGTCGCACCGGAGCGCGTGCCCGCCATTGGACCATAGTTAAATGTGGCGACCGCTGGCGTTGGGTTGCCTGTCGCCAAAAGCATGATGGACACCGCGCCGGGTGCGCTGACCGATACCGGCACAGTATTGCCATTCTCTGCAATTTCTGGGGCAGTCAGATCAATGCCGCCCTCTGTGACGCTGGCACCGCCAGTAAAGGCCGCAATCGCATCATCTGTTTTCGATGCAAAGGCTGGCATACCCGCGAAACTCGCGGCCGCAAAAGCGCCGGATCCGAGGGCCAAAATGTTTCGTCTCGTAAATTCCATGTTGTGTCTCCCTGATCTTATTCAGATCTTTAGTCTTTAAGGGTCAAAAGATATGCCACCACATCTTCAACTTGTTGGGCTGTCAGGATCGATTTGCCATCAAACTTCTTGAGCGGGCGCTCATAGCCGCTGTCGATGTAAAACGCCGGCATGATCGTTCCCTCGAACATCATCTTTGCGTTGACGACTATCCCACGCAATTCAGCTTCTTCCCAGCGATCACCAACGCCGGTCAATGGCGGGCCGACTTCACCATGGAATTGCTGCTCGGGCATGTCATCATTCGTATGACAGGCAAGGCAGTTGCCCAATTTGCGGTTCATAAAGGTTTTCCGACCTACGGCAGCATCCCCAGCAGAACCGCTCAAAGAGGCCATCACAGAGCCATCCTCAAACGCGACATTACTCGGAACAGTTTCCGCAACAGCGCTTGTGACACTCAACACCGACACGGCGGCGATTGTAAAAATATTTCTCATGCGTCCTCCCGAAACACTTTTTTATTTATGTGTACGGTAGTCTACCAACAGGGTATCAATCAACCACAAATTCACTTTAATGAATTTATTATTTCCAACGAGCCTCGAAACGGGCCTCGAAAACTGCTAACTTTGCTCGGCAAATTTGCGGGCATGGTACTTTTGAAAACTCTCGTCGCCGGCGTAGCCATGTTCAATAATCCAATTTAACATATTGAATGTTGTATGTTTTGTAAAAGCACCGGGCATGGTGGCTACAGCAGCCTGATTGGCCGAAACATCCTCGGCCACCTCTTCAGGAAAAAACATGATCGACGGAGTAAACAATGCGCCCCAGCGGCGAACCATCTCTTTTTCGGGCAATATGGTGCCGTCAAAGTCCGTGACTTCGACGTCTCCGAACATATTTATCTGCACAACAAAGAAATTTTCCTCGATGTAATCGGCGATTTTGGCAACGGGAAAAACGTCCTGATGCATTTTCTTGCAATAGATACAGCCTCTTTGCTCAATGATGACCATGAGTCGTTTGCCTTCGGCGTTGGCATCGGCCAGATCCTCTGACAGATCTTTAAACGTGTCTCGCATCCATGGCGCTTTATGCAAACCATCGTCGCCCATTTCGGCAAAACCCATGGTCGCACTCATGAAAACAGCAGCGGCGATCAAAATTAAACGTTTCATGGCAGTCCCTTCCTATCCGATGCGCCCAAAACTGGGCACAAGTTCTAACATCCATTGCGCAATATAGTTCATAGAGTTTGTCGCGATAAGCAATCCAAAGAGAATCAAAAACACCCCCATGGCTCTTTCCACCAAGGCCAAGTGCCGTCGAAACCGCGCCATCCAGCGCATGAATGGGGCAATAAACAAAGCCGCGATGATGAAGGGTAACGTCATGCCCAGCCCATAGGTCAAGAGCAGCAACGCCCCATTCCAAGCGGTTTCCGCACCCGCCGCGGTAAATAAAATCGCCGCAAGAACCGGACCGACACAGGGGGTCCAGCCAAAAGCAAAGGCCAGACCGACCACATAGGAACCGGCCAGGCTGAGATGAGACATTTTCGAGGTATCAAAACTCACCTGTCGATAAAGCAAAGCAATCTTGATCAACCCAAGGAAATGTAAGCCCATCGTGATGATAATGGCGGCTGCCACCAAACGTAGAATATCAAAATATTCTCGCACCACTTGCCCAAAGGTGGTCGCAGCCGCTCCCAAACCCATGAAAATCGTGATCACCCCAGCGGCAAAAAACATCGCCGCAAGCACGGCACGGCGCCGCGTGGCCGCTTCGATCTGTGAGTCGCTGTTGATTTGGTTCATCCCAACCCCAGCCAAATAACTGAGATAGAAAGGTACAATTGGCAAAATACAGGGAGAAACAAAGGATAAAAGACCCGCAAAAAATGCTGAAACGATGGAAATGTCGAACATAGCGGGCCGCCTATATTGCAATTTGATAATTTCATATTACAGTTTGTGAATACGAAAGGTCAATTTCCAAATGTGGACGAAAGCACTGAGCCTCACCCTTGCAATTCTTGCCCTACCAGCTATGGCAGAGACACGCTTGATTATGGCCGAGGAAGAGGGCTGTGTGTGGTGTGCCCTCTGGAATGAAGAAATTGGCCCAATTTATCCCAAAACCCCGGAAGGCCGCGCCGCGCCGCTTTTGCGCTTGGATCTGCATGAGACCCTGCCAGCAGAGTTGCAATTTACCCGCAGCCTGCATTTTACGCCAACCTTTGTGCTGATGGTGGATGGGGTTGAAGCCTCCCGGATCGAAGGTTACCCTGGGGAAGATTTCTTTTGGGGCCTGCTGGGTCAGATGCTGATCGCTGCCGATGAGCCCACGCGCCCATGAAATTCGTGTTATTGACCCTTGAGGGTCTTATATGTCACACAGTTTAAAAAGTATACTTATGAGGCAGAACAAGACCATGGCTTTGCCAGTTTTTGATAAGAATATTTGTCCTGAAGATATGGACAAAATGGCAAGTAACGCGGTTCGAGCTGCAAACTTCCTCAAAGCGATCAGCCATGAAGGGCGGTTGATGATCCTGTGCTATCTCGCGTCTGGTGAAAAATCAGTCACGGATCTTGAAGAACTGCTCTCGGCCCGCCAAGCTGCTGTCTCGCAGCAATTATCCCGCCTACGGATGGAGGGGCTCGTAACCCCACGCCGCGAAGGCAAGGTGATTTATTACAGCTTGACCGACAAACGCTCCTCGCAGATCATGGAGGTCGTCTATGATCTATTTTGCCGCGGATCCTAGGGTAATGACATGCTGGACATACTGTCAGAACCGGTAATTGTCGCATGGATCGGCCTGGCTGGTGGGGTGGTTCTTGGGCTCGCTGCCCGCATTGGCCGGTTTTGCACCCTCGGCGCTCTGGAAGATCTTTTTTATGGCGGCAGTGTTGAGCGCGTGCGCATGTGGGGCATTGCCATTGGCGTGTCGATTACGGCCAGTTTCGCCGCCCAAGCGCTTGGCTGGGTCGATCTGACCAATTCTATCTATCTCTCCTCAACTTGGAACCCATGGGCCAGCATAGCGGGCGGCCTCGCCTTCGGCTACGGTATGGCCCTTGCGGGAAATTGTGGCTATGGCGCATTGGCCCGACTTGGCGGCGGGGATATCCGTGCCTTTATCATTGTTCTGGTCATGGGCATCTTCGCCTATATGACAATTGCCGGCCCCTTGGCCTATATGCGCATTTGGATCTTCGGCGGCGGCAGTGCCGCCCCTACCCCGCCCAGCATTGCTTTCGCGCTGTCCCAGCAAATCGGGCTGTCCCTAACGTGGATCGGGATGGCCATCGGGATTGTCATCTTTGCCTTCGCTGCGGCCAGTCGTCCTGTTTGGCAACATCCCAAAACATTGATGTGGGGCACGCTGGTTGCGGGGGCTATCGTGTCTGGGTGGATTGGCACGCAATGGATCGCCACTCATGGTTTTGAAGAGCTGGCTGTCGTCACCCATACCTTCTCTGCCCCTATTGGAGAAAGCCTGATCTACTTGATGAGTGCCAGCGGCAATTCTGTCAGCTTTGCCACAGGATCGGTCTTAGGCGTCTTAATTGGCGCATTTATCGGCTCCATATTCAAGGGTCACTTCCGTTGGGAGGCCTGTGACGATGCGCGCGAGTTGCGCCGGCAAATCTTTGGAGCGGCGCTTATGGGCGTCGGCTCGGTCTTGGCCTTCGGATGCAGTGTGGGACAGGGATTATCCGCATTCTCTACCCTCGCCTATAGTGCACCTGTGACCCTCATTTGCATCGTGATTGGCGCGGCTATCGGGCTGCACCAATTGATTCAAGGGTTTCATCAAATCGATTGAAGCTGTTGCTGCCGCAATATATCTCCCTGCACCGCATTTAGGACAAAATTTCTGCATCTCACTTGCCTGACTTTGCT
>Ga0209715_1000444_pt1 | contig 35934 bp, 36 predicted proteins | sample COGITO_mtgs_1205_2_FD_184809 | JGI IMG/M metagenome (GOLD analysis project Ga0209715, IMG submission 184809) | Pelagic marine microbial communities from North Sea - COGITO_mtgs_120503 (SPAdes) (version 2) | ecosystem: Environmental > Aquatic > Marine > Epipelagic ... | reverse complement strand
ATTTTTTATGGTGTAGATTTTTCAGAACAGCTTGAAGCAGTAAAGCAAAGAACAACATTAGGAAATAAGGCTACCATTTTTGGATATACTGTAAATGATCCAAAGCGTTATGGTGTTATAGAATATGATAATCAAGGCAAAGCGATTTCTATTGAAGAAAAGCCTGAAAAGCCAAAAAGCAACGAAGCGGTGGTAGGCTTGTACTTTTATCCTAATTCGGTAATTCAAATAGCAAAACAAATTAAACCTTCCAAGCGGGGTGAACTAGAAATTACTGCTTTAAATCAAAAGTATTTAGAAGACGGAAATTTACAAATAGAATTATTGGGGAGTGGTTTTTCTTGGTTGGATACAGGAACTCATGAGTCTTTGTTGGAAGCGGGACAATTTATTCATACCATTGAAAAAAGACAAGGTCTTAAAGTAGGATGTCTAGAAGAAATAGCTTTTGAAAAAGGGTTCATCACAAAAGAGCAACTTTTAGAAGGTGCAGAAAAAATGAAACAAACAGAATACGGAAGCTATTTAATTAAAAAATACAGCGATAAATTATAACTTTAAGCTTTAATTGAACGATCCATTATGAATATTAAAACTACTCCTTTCAAGGAGGTTTTTATTTTGAATCCTAACGTTCATCAAGATGAACGGGGTTCTTTTATGGAAAGTTTTAATGGGAGAGAAGTTGAAAAAGCTTTAGGTAGAAAAATAATGTTTTGTCAGGACAATCTGACGCATTCTAAAAAAGGAGTTTTAAGGGGCCTACATTATCAATTGCCTCCCTTCAGTCAAACGAAATTAGTACAAGTAGTTCAGGGAAGCGTATTAGATGTGGTAGTTGATATAAGAAAAGGATCTCCCACCTTTGGACAGTCTTATAGTTGTGAATTAAGCGCAGAAAATCAATTACAATTATTTATTCCCAGGGGGTTTGCTCATGGATTTATAACGTTGAGTGAAACTTCCATTTTTATATATAAAGTAGATCAATATTATAATTTTGAGAGTGAAGGAAGTATTGCACCAGATGATCCTGCTTTGGGTATAGATTGGCAAATACCCCCATCAGAATGGATTCAATCTGAGAAAGACAAAAAGCATTCCACACTAGCGGCGACATCCCTTTTTGATTATAATACAGACTTGTATGCCTAGTTATCTAGTAACAGGCGGGTCAGGTCAATTGGGACAATGCTTTCACGCGGTTACCAATCAATTTTCTGAGATAAACTTATTTTTTGCTTCCAGAAATGAAGTAGACATTACACGATCGGAAACTATTGCAAATTTTTATCGTAAAAATCCTTTTGATGGCATCATCAATTGCGCCGCTTATACCAATGTTGATCAAGCGGAGAAAGAGGAGGAAAGCGCTCTTAAAATCAACACTGAAGGACTTCAAAATCTAATTGACTTTGCCGAGAATAAAAATCTTTCAATCATTCATTTTTCTACGGATTATGTCTTTGCCGGACAGGCTACTGAACCCTATCCAGAGGAGGCAATAACAAATCCAATAGGGATCTATGGCATTTCAAAATTACAAGGGGAAATACTCCTTTCAAAAAGCAGCTGTAAGAATGTAACGATCAGAACATCATGGCTATTTAGCCCTTTTGGGAAAAATTTTGTTAAGACAATTACTCGTTTAGCAAAAGAAAAATCAGCGATAAAGGTAGTTCATGATCAGTGGGGGAAACCAACCTATGGAATTGATTTAGCAAGAACCGTTCTAAAACTTATTTCAAATAACACAATCTATACTTTTCCAATTTTACATTATGCCAATCAAGGAGTGTGCAGTTGGAAAGAATTTGCAGAAGCAATTATCAATGAGTTGGAGCATAAAACCACAATTCAAGGCATTCCAACTTCAGCCTATCCAACGTTAGCAAAACGCCCCAAATACAGTATCTTGGATACGGGACAGATAGAAAAAGAATTACAGATTGAAATTCCAACGTGGCAAGAAAGTTTAAAAAAATGCATACAAATTTTAAAAAGTGATGGAAGCCTTTAAAGCGATATTAATAACGGGAGGAGCTGGATTTATTGGTTCTCATGTGGTAAGAAGAATGGTAACGAAGTATCCAAATACTCAGATAGTGAATTTGGACGCGCTTACTTATGCAGGAAATTTGAATAATTTAGCCGATGTCGCTAATGCATCAAATTATACTTTTGTTCAAGGGAACATTATAGATGCTAGCTTTGTTAACACTTTATTTGACCAACATCAATTTGATGGGGTGGTGCATTTAGCTGCAGAATCGCATGTTGATAATTCAATAAAAAACCCTTTAGGATTTGCTCAAACAAATGTGATGGGAACTTTGAATTTATTAGAAGCAGCAAGAAACCAATGGAAAGATGATATGGCAAACAAACGCTTTTATCATATTTCAACTGATGAGGTTTTCGGAAGTTTAGGGAAAGAAGGTGCTTTTACAGAAGAAACCGCTTATGATCCCAGATCTCCTTATTCGGCCTCTAAAGCGGCATCGGATCATTTTATACGGGCTTATTTTCACACCTATGATTTACCTGTGGTGCTTTCTAATTGTTCTAATAACTATGGTCCTGCGCAATACCCAGAAAAACTTATTCCTTTATTTATCAAAAATATTGTAGAAAACAAACCGTTACCTGTTTACGGAAAAGGAGAAAATATTCGTGATTGGTTGTATGTAGAAGATCATGCAGAAGCTATTGATCTGGTTTTACACCAAGGAAAAATAGGAGAAACCTACGCAATTGGAGGTAATAATGAAATACGAAATATTGATATGGTACACACTTTGATTGAGGTAACCGATCGATTATTAGGTCGCCCAAAGGGTACTTCTTTAGATCTGATATCTTACGTTGTTGATCGTTTGGGTCATGATTTCCGGTATGCTATTAATGCTTCTAAAATCAAAAATGAATTGGGTTGGAAACCAATGACACATTTCGAAGAAGGGATTGAAAAAACAGTTAAGTCATTTTTATAAATAATAGATATCTTCTAATACAATTAAAAGTATGAAAACAAACGCTTTACATTTTGGATTATTGCTTTTACGCATTGGCTTCAGTGCTGCAATGTTGACTCATGGTTATGGAAAATTTATGAAAGTTTTAGCAGGAGATTTTAGCTTTAGTGATCCCATTGGAATTGGCCCAACAGCCTCATTAATTTTATGTGCTATTGCTGAATTTATCGCTCCAATTTTTCTTATTGTAGGATGGAAAACCCGTTGGTTTTCTTTAATAGCTGTAATAAACATGTTAGTAGCATTTATAATTGCTCATGATGGGGATCCCTTTTCAAAAAAAGAAAAATCATTTTTATTTTTAATTGCTTTTGTGGTCCTCTACTTTACAGGTCCAGGCAAGTATTCCATAGACAGACAATAAGCTGAGTTCAGTGCTTGTTTTATGATTAAAATAATTATATATTTGCCGTCCATAAAAAGAAACTAATAATGTACGCAATTGTAGAAATAGCAGGGCAGCAATTTAAAGTTGCAAAAGACCAAAAGCTTTTCGTACATCGCTTAACAGATAAACAAGGAACGAAAGTTTCGTTTGATAAAGTATACCTGTTAGATGATGGAAAAAAAGTTACTCTTGGCGCCCCGGCTATCACTGGAGCTTCTGTAGAAGCAAAAGTGGTGAGTCACCTTAAAGGTGACAAAGTGATCGTTTTTAAGAAAAAACGACGAAAAGGATATCGTGTAAAAAATGGACATCGTCAAGCATTAACAGAATTGTTAATTGAAAACATCAAAGCTTCTGGTGCTAAAGCTAAAAAAGAAGCGGTAGTAAAGCCAGTTGTAATTAAAGAAAAGCCAGCTCTAAAAAAGGCAGCACCTAAAACAGCTGTAAAAAAAGAAGCGCCTAAGGCTGAAGTTGTAAACTTTTCCAAAATGACGGTAGCTGAATTAAAAGCAGCAGCAAAAAAGGAAGGTGTAGAAGGAATTTCAGCAATGAAAAAAGCAGATTTAATTACTGCATTATCTAAATAATAAACCTAAAACCATTGTATCATGGCACATAAAAAAGGAGTAGGTAGTTCGAAAAATGGAAGAGAATCAGAATCAAAACGCTTAGGGGTTAAGATCTTTGGTGGGCAAGCAGCTCGTGCTGGAAACATCATCATTCGTCAAAGAGGAACCGCTCACCACCCTGGCGAAAATGTTTATCTAGGTAAAGATCACACCCTTCACGCAAGAGTGGACGGTCTTGTTAAGTTTACCAAAAAGAGAGATAATAGATCTTTCGTTTCTGTTGTTCCTTTCGAGGCTTAGAAATAATAAATTACTTTTTAAAAAAACCTGTTATGTTTACACATTACAGGTTTTTTTATACTTTAAAGCCTTACAATAAATATATTATTAATTTCTTTATCAGGCCAAATGAATCAGCTTCATAAGTATTTGTAACATCAGTACATAAAAAAAGCCGGTGCAGAACCGACTTTTAATTTTTAAGTAACTAACCTAGTTAGTAACGATAATAATCTGGCTTATAAGGACCTTTTACGGTTACTCCAATGTAGTCTGCTTGATCTTTTGAGAGAGACTCTAATTCCACGCCCAAATGTTCTAGATGCAGGGCAGCTACTTTCTCATCTAAATGCTTTGGAAGCATATAGACTTTATTATCATATTTATCTGAATTTAACCACAATTCAATCTGAGCTAATGTTTGATTAGTAAATGAATTACTCATCACAAAACTGGGATGACCGGTTGCACATCCAAGATTTACTAAACGCCCTTCTGCCAGAACAATAATTTGTTTTCCCTCCTCTAGAGTGTATAAATCTACTTGAGGTTTGATCTCAGATTTAGAATTCCCATAGTTGTCATTTAACCAGGCCATATCAATTTCATTATCAAAGTGCCCTATATTACAAACAATAGCTTTGTCTTTTAGCGCAAGGAAAGATTCTTTTTTTAGGATATCTTTATTTCCCGTGGCCGTACAAACAATGTCTGCATTTCCAATTACATTAGAAAGTTTTTTAACCTCGAAGCCATCCATTGCCGCTTGAAGCGCACAAATTGGATCAATTTCAGTTACTGTAACAATAGCTCCTGCCCCCTTAAAAGATGCAGCAGTTCCTTTACCAACATCACCATAGCCGCAAACCACTATACGTTTTCCGGCAAGCATAACGTCTGTTGCTCTTCTAACAGCATCAACAGCACTCTCTTTACAACCGTATTTATTATCAAATTTTGACTTTGTTACCGAGTCATTTACATTGATTGCTGGCATGGGAAGCGTTCCATTTTTAACACGTTCATACAAACGGTGAACTCCAGTGGTGGTTTCTTCCGAAAGCCCTTTGATTTCATCAACCATTTCGGGATATTGATCTAAAACCATATTAGTTAAATCTCCACCATCATCTAGTATCATATTAAGAGGCATTTTATCTTCACCAAAGTGTAAGGTTTGTTCAATACACCACTCAAATTCATCTTCGTTCATTCCTTTCCAAGCATATACAGGAATCCCTGCCGCTGCAATTGCTGCTGCTGCATGGTCCTGAGTAGAAAAAATATTACAAGAACTCCAAGTAACTTCTGCACCTAAAGCCACTAGAGTTTCAATAAGGACAGCTGTTTGAATAGTCATGTGCAGACAACCTGCAATTCGAGCACCTTTTAATGGTTGTGATGGCCCGTACTCGTTGCGCAACGCCATTAATCCTGGCATCTCTTTTTCGGCTAACAAAATTTCTTTTCTACCCCATTCTGCAAGGGAAATGTCTTTTACTTTATAAGATAAGGGTTGAGTTGATTTTGTTTCCATAACTGTATATTTGTATTTTAGACAGCAAAAATACAACCTTTCTAAGTATTATCAAATGCCATTAAGTTACAGTGAGATAATTGCAAACGACATTCAAATTTGTATATGGCAAATTACTGAAGAGGAGATTTTTTTGAGTTCTGGCTTGTCCTTATCAAAAGAAGCATTAGAGCGCCTTTCATCAAGAAAAAGCGAAGTACATAGAAAAGGATATTTAGCCACACGCCAGCTGCTTAAGAGATGTGGTATAGCTCCTGAAACACACCAATATGATAAGCAGGGAGTCCCGTATTTAACTGATGGGAGATACCTTTCAATTACCCATACTAAAAACATGGCAGCAATAGCAATTTCTATTTTTCCAGTTGGGATAGATTTAGAGTATTATCAAGAAAAAATTAAAAAAATTGCAGTTCGATTTTTACATATGGAAGAATTAAAAGATCACTCTAAAACGGATAACATTGAATTTCTCAGTCAAATCTGGACAGCTAAAGAAGCAATTTATAAAGCTTTCAGAACTCCAGGGATTCATTTTAATACGCAGCTTTTAGTTGAACCTTTCCAACCGAGAGCAGCCAGCGGAGTAGGGCACGTTTTACATCAGGATAAAGATTGGCTGTATTCATTAAACTTCAGATATTTTAAAGATTATTGCTTGACACTAGCTTCTCCAAAAATATCAGAAGTATGAACCAGATTTTCGAATTTTTAATCGACCCCTACACCTCATATCCTTTAATCAATATTTTATTAGAAACAGGTGCAGTAATTTTAGGAATTTTGAGTGTTTGGTATGCCAAACAAAATAAGATAGCGGTATATCCAACGGGAATGATTTCTACTGGAATTTATGTGTTTTTATTATTTCAAGCTGGATTAGTTGGCGACCTTATGATTAATGCATATTATTTCATAATGAGTATCTACGGTTGGTATTTTTGGACACTTAAAAAAGAAACAACCCTTGTAAATCCAATATCAAGAATGAATACCTATGAAAAGCGATGGTGGTTTATTTTTTTTATGGGTATCATTTTTTTTGTTTCAGGTATTTATATCCTTTTTGACAAATGGAAGGATTGGTCAGCTCCAATTGACACCTTTACTACCGCAATATTCTTTATAGCGATGTGGCTGATGGCCAGAAAGAAAATTGAACACTGGTTTTTTTGGATTACTGGGAACCTTATTTCAATTCCCCTTTATATGGCCAAAGGACTAGGCCTTACGAGTCTCCAGTACCTTATCTTTACAGTTATTGCTATCTTTGGATACATCCAATGGAAAAAAATATTGAACAACAAAAAAGCAACTGCCTAAGGGTCGTCTTATTTGGTCCTGAGTCAACGGGTAAAACAACTATGGCAAAAGCCCTTGCAGAATTTTATAAGACCACTTGGGTTCCAGAGTTTGCAAGAGATTACCTTCAAAAAAAATGGGACAAAGACAAGTCAATTTGCACCCTAAAAGATTTACTAGTGATTGCAGAAGGACAAATGATTTCAGAAAACAAGGCACTTGATAAGGCTAATAAGATTCTTTTTTGCGATACTAATGTTCTAGTCACCCAAGCATGGTCTGAAACACATTTTGATGGATATTGTGATATTCATTTAAAACAACTTTCCGATACCTTTGAATACGATCATTATTTTTTGACAGGAATCGACGTACCCTGGAAAAACGATGACCTTCGTGATAGACCAGAAGAAAGAGACCTTATGTTTCGTCATTTTGAAAATCTTTTGAAACAAAAAAACGTGTCTTATTCCTACTTAATTGGATCCCATGAAAATAGATTAAAATCCGCTATTAAGGATATAAATTCTTTAAAAAACCAAAGGATAGTATGATGTTCAAGGAAGACTAAAAAAATATAATTTTTGAGGTTCGTTCCTCTGAGTTGGTTCAGCACAAGTAAGGATATCTAAAAAAGGGGGAATTTAAAAATAAAAGTATTAGAATGGCCTGGTCTATGGAATGGCGAAATGGCATAATGGAACACTCTTTTTATTGAGCTCCCTTAAGCTACATTTAATTTTGTAAAAATAGTTTCAGATTTATTTTTATAAATCAGTTTTTGGAATACCTTTGCTTTAAATCTCAAAGGGGTGCCGTAAGGCTGAGATCATACCCAATGAACCTGGGCAGGTAATGCTGCCAAGGGAATACAAACTACCGTAATTTTTTTAACAAGAATAATTACCCCTTTTATTTGAATAAAATATATTCGAATGAAAATAGTACTCTTTTACTTTTTAATATTTTTAAGCGCTTTTGGGCTTCATGCACAAATACAAAATAAGATTGACGCTAAGGATTCTCTTCCTACTATAACTTTGAAAGAAGTCCAATTGATTGGAATAAAGGCAACAAATGATACCCCTATTACCTTTACAAATGTCTCAAAAGAGGAGATATCCTTAAGAAATTTAGGACAAGACATTCCTATTTTATTAAACTATTTACCTGGTGTAGTCACAACTAGTGATGCAGGAGCTGGAATAGGATATACTGGTATAAGGGTTCGGGGGAGCGATGCAACACGAGTAAATGTAACCCTTAATGGAATTCCATATAATGACGCAGAGTCACAAGGCACTTTTTGGGTAAATCTACCTGATTTTGCCTCTTCTGTATCACAAATTCAATTACAAAGAGGAGTCGGAACTTCCACCAATGGATCTTCGGCATTTGGAGCAAGTTTAAACGTAGAAACATTAAATCTAGATTTAGACCCATTTTCCTCTATCGCAACTAGCTTAGGTAGCTTTAAAACATTAAAAAATACATTTCAGTTTTCAACGGGTATGCTCAATGATAATTTTTCATTTTCTGGACGTTTATCTCAAATTAATTCGAATGGTTATATCGATAGAGCAGCATCAGATTTAGATTCCTATTTCTTTCAAACAGCTTTTCAAGATGACAATACATTAATAAAGGCTCTCATCTTTGGAGGACACGAGATTACTTATCAATCTTGGTATGGAATCGATAAAGAGGTCTTGGCAAACAATAGAACCTACAATCCCGCAGGTGAAATGTATGACGAAACCGGAAATCTATCAGGCTTTTACTCAAACCAGGTAGACGATTACACTCAAAATCATTACCAGTTTCATTGGAATGAAAAAATTAATTCAGAGTGGAATTTTTCAGTGGGCTTGAATTATACTCATGGGAGTGGTTTTTATGAAGAGTTTAATGATATAAATATTGGAGGAGATACCTCTTACTCTTATTTACAACTTGAGCCCTATACTCTTGGAAACATAATCATAGATGAAACTGAAAATATTAGTCAAAAATGGCTAGACAATGATTACTATGTGATGACCCTTGGTCTTAACCATCAAACTGCTGTATCAACTTTTAATTTTGGAGGTTTATACAGTCGTTATGTTGGTGATCACTTTGGGACGTTATTATGGGGTCAAAATATTAGTAATGCTCTTCCAAAACATCGTTTTTATGAAAATCAAGGAATAAAAACGGAAGGAAGTTTTTTTGCAAAAGCAACGCAAAAAATAAGTGATAAAATCATAGGTTTTATAGACTTACAAGTGCGTGGAGTTAATTATTCAATTGAGGGAATCATAGCAGGACCATCTAAACTTAGTGTGGACGATCAATTAATATTTTTCAATCCAAAAGCCGGACTTACCTTTAAGCCATCAGAAGGTCAAAGCATTTATTTTTCTTATGCAAAAGCACAAAGAGAACCTAACCGAACAGATTATGAAAATGGAGCACCTAAACCTGAAAAATTGAATGATTTTGAATTGGGGTGGCGAATTAAAAAAGAAAAAATACAAGTCCAAGCCAATCTATATTGGATGGAATATCAGGATCAGTTAGTGTTGACAGGTGCTATTGATGAAGTAGGGGCACCGATTCGTCAAAATGTAGGAGAAAGCCGAAGATTAGGGGCTGAAGTTGACGCTTCAATTCAACTAGCAGATCAATGGTTATGGAAACCAAACCTGGCGTTTAGTAGTAATAAAAATTTAGATTTTTATTTTAAAAGAGATGGAATACTTCAAAATTTAGGTGAAACTCAATTGGCATTTTCTCCCAATGTTGTGTTAGGAAATGCGCTCATTTTTGCACCCTCTAATCGCTTTCAAATAGGGTTATTATCAAAATATGTTGGAAAGCAGTATATGGGAAACATAGATGCAGAAAACTCCACTTTGGCAGCCTATTTTGTCTCTGATTTAAACGCTGTTATCACCTGGCAACCCAAAAGGTGGGTCAAAGAAATTCAATGGTCAACGACCGTAAATAATATTTTTAACCTAAAATATGAATCAAATGGTTATTTTTTTACTTACGATGATACCTGGTCTTTATCAGGGCAGGTTAAAACTATTGAAGGAGCTGGATATTATCCTCAAGCAGGCATTCATTTTCTAACGGGATTTAAACTTACCTTTTAAAACTTATAAGCTAGGGTGAGGCGTGCTATAAAACGGCCATAAATACTCTCTTGGCTTGCATTAACAATTTGCTGACCTAGAAAAATCAATTTGAGTTGAGTATTATAATCGATACCAAACTCCATTCCGTATCCATAGGCAATTGCAGGAATTTGTCCGTCAAAAAAAGATTGCCGGCTTGAGTCAGAGGAATGATGTACAATAAGATTGGGAAATCCCCAAAAGTAAAGGCTAGTGTTTTGTAGTGGGTCTTCAGCTAAAAGGCGTTGATGTATAATCCCTAAACGACCATAGTTATCAAAAAAACGAGTATTTTCAAAGTTTGGAAGTGGCTGACCCTCTACCCATTTTTTACCTAGAGACAGTCCTATCTTAGAAATAGTAGTATCATTTCTATCAATAGAAATACTGGAGAAAAAGTTCCCGTTTATAGTTCCCCCCATTGGGTTCATTACAAAATCAAAAGTATTTAAACCATCAATTTTATTGCCTCGCCATAATGTTTGGGTCCCATAAACTGAAAAAGAAAAATGACTCCCTTTTTTACTATCAAATCTTAATTTTAATGCCTCAACACTAAAATCTATATGTTGTAAGTTACTAACCCCAACAATTCCATATCGAATAACGTGAACTCTAAAACTACTTTCCTCTTTTTTTTCTAAACTATAATCTATTTCTAAAAGTTGAGCAGAAGTAATCCAGGTAAGAAGTGAGAAACCAAAAAGCCAAAAAGATTTTTTTTTAAAAATGACGAATATCTTATAAGAGATGAAATTCATTTTCTGTTAATTAGTAACCCTTAAAATACCATTATAATTTTGAACTTGATAAAATAAAAGTCCCTGGGGCGGATTTAAATCTTCAGAAGGGTTTAAAAGTTGTCCCGTAGCCAAACTATACTGAAATTCCTCACAGCTACAGTTTGCCAAAACACCCTCAATGGAAAGCTTAGAACAGCTTTCTGGAATATGATTTGGACAAGTTGCTTCCCATGCTAAAAAAGATGATCCATTTAAATTAAATATCAATACCCCATTAATTCCTATGTCATCAATTAAAAGGCTTCCTCCAACAAAAGTTAACTTATTATATAGTGGAAGACTTAGGTTAAGTTCTCTTTGAAAACGAATGTTTACTAAGTAAGGATTTCGTTGAATTTGAGATTTAGTACAACCTAGACAAAAAAGGACAAATACAATAACTCCTAATCTCAAGTTCCAAATTGTTTTAATCAAGTGTCTCAATTGTGTATATTTGTTGTAAATCCACCCTTGGGAGGATTTTTTGTTTATATAGAAAACGTAGAAAACATGAGTAAAGTATCTTATTACACAGAAGAAGGCTTAAAAAAACTACGCGCAGAATTAAATCAACTTAAAGACATTGAGCGTCCAAAAGCTTCACACGCTATTGCAGAGGCAAGAGATAAAGGTGATTTGAGTGAAAATGCGGAGTATGATGCAGCCAAAGAAGCTCAAGGAATGTTAGAAATGCATATTGCTAAAATGGAAAATATTTTATCAAATGCGCGTATCATAAATGAATCGGAATTAGATACTTCAAAAGTATTAATACATTCAATCGTTGAGTTAAAAAATAGATCAAACGGAGCCTTAATGACTTATACCTTAGTGGCGCAAAGTGAAGCTGATTTAAAAACAGGAAAAATTTCTGTCAATTCTCCAATTGGTATGGGTCTACTTGGAAAAAAAGTAGGAGAGTTTGCTGAAATTATAATCCCTAACGGGAGTATTTCTCTAGAAATTATTTCAATTTCACGTTCTTAATGGAAACTCTATTCTCTAAAATTATAGCAGGTGAAATACCAAGCTATAAAGTTGCCGAAGACTCTAATTGTTTTGCTTTTTTAGATATTAATCCAAATACTAAAGGTCATGTTTTGTGTGTTCCAAAAGTAGCGAGAGATAAATTTTTTGATCTTGATGAGGCGACATTTAATCAATTAATGACTTTTTCGAGAAAAGTAGCTTTAGCAATTCGCATTGCAATACCATGTGAGCGTATTGGGATGTCAGTTATTGGCCTTGAAGTTCCTCATGCTCACGTTCATTTAATTCCTCTTCATACTATTGAGGATATTAGTTTTCAGAATAAAGCTAAAATTTCCCAGCAAGAAATGGAAATTACAGCAAAAGCAATTGCTGTTTTTTTTGACGATCAAATTTAAGTAAGATTTTTTTTATTTAATAAAATCTGGAATTGAGTCCCTTTACCAAGAGTAGTTTTTAGCACACCAAGTTTACCTTGGTGAAAATCCACAACAATTCTTTTTGCTAAAGATAATCCAAGCCCCCATCCTCTAGATTTAGTGGTAAAACCAGGAGAAAAAATTTTAGAAGCAATTTCTTTTTTCATACCTAAACCAGTATCTGAAATTAATATTTCAACATGATTTTTTAATTCATTTACTCTAAGTTTCAAAGTACCTTTACCCTTCATGGCGTCAATTCCATTTTTTATAAGATTTTCTAGTGTCCAACTAATCAATTGTGTATTATGTGGAATAATAATTGCTTTTCCAGGAAGTTGAAGCTCAAAAATAACATGTTCTGAACTTCTTTTCTGAAGGTAACTAACGGTTTGAGTAACGGTTGAAATAATATCCCATAAATTTAGTTCGGGAGTAGAACCCACTTTTGAAAAGCGATCGGTTATCACTTTTAAGCGGTCAATATCTTTTTCTATTTCTAGTAATGGAATTGATTTTTTTTCTTTCTCTTTCAGTAAAGTAATCCACCCCATCATTGACGTTAAGGGGGTTCCGATTTGATGTGCTGTTTCTTTTGCCATACCAGCCCAAAGTTTATTTTGTTCTGCTATTTTAATAGTCTTGAAGACAAAATATAATACGGTTCCAAACAGAAAAATGATCAGTAGTAATGCAAGGGGATAATATTGTAGTTTTTTTAATACCTCTGAATCACCATAATACAATTTTTGATCAACAACCATTAGCCCGGTATTGTCTTTATATTGTATTATAATGGGATCATTTTCTTTTTTTAATTGTGATAAAACTTTATAAAGCTCGGTGGAGTCTTGCTTCTCTTCTATCCAAGGTATATTTCTTATTTCAATAATATATCCGTCCTTATCTACTTGAATCATTGGGTTTATCCCTGAGCGCTGAAGCACTTCAAAAGTTAAGTTACTAAAATTTTGATTTTGAATGTATTCTTCTTGCGCCATCGCCCAAAGTTCCATTTTGGTTCTTTGTTCAACACTTAAATTTTGGAACAATCGATTAGTATTCCATAAAATAAGGGCCACAATGATAAAGGCAAAAAGAAACCAGCTATTTTTAAGCTGATTTTTTAAGATGCGAAGCAGCTTCATACTTAAGGTTTCCATACGAATATACATGAATTTGATAAATTGCTTGTATATGCAATACAGTCCGTAAAAACTTTTGTTATTTTTGTTTTAATACAAAAAAAACTATGGAAGTAAACGGAAAAATTAAATGGATTGACGAAACAAAAACCTACGGGTCAAACGGTTTTCGTAAAAGAGAAGTTGTTGTTACAACAGAAGAACAGTATCCGCAGCATATTTTAATTGAATTTATTCAAGATAAATGTGATTTACTTAACACCCATCAAGTAGGTCAATCTGTAAAAATAGGTATTAATATAAAAGGTAGAGAGTGGGTTAACCCTCAAGGGGAAACAAAATATTTTAATTCTGTGCAAGGATGGCGAATTGACGCTTCAGAAGGAGCAGTTCCATCTGAGATGCCCCCAATTCCTCCTGCAACAGCATTTGAACCTGCAGAAGGCGATCCAAATCAGGTTGAGGACGATTTACCGTTTTAACAATACCTCTTTAAAGCGAAAACAATCTATTAAGTGATCATTTACCATTCCTGTGGCTTGCATAAATGCATAAATAATAGTTGGGCCTACAAACTTAAATCCTTTTTGTTTTAGGTCCTTACTTAAGGTAACTGCTAGTGGGCTAGAAGAAGGTATATCTGCTGAATTCTTAAATAAATTAATTATGGGAGCGCCATCTACAAATTCCCATAAATAGTTGGAAAAACTCCCCTGTTTTGATTGAATTTCAATAAAGGCGTTTGCGTTTTGAATAGTGGCACTTATTTTTAATCGGTTTCTAATGATGCCACGATTATTCATTAATTCCTTTTCTTTTTGACTATTATAATGTAATATTTTATGGTAGTCAAATTGATCAAAAGCTTTTCTGAATTCAGGTCTTTTTCGTAAAACAGTAATCCAGCTTAAGCCTGCCTGAAATGTTTCCAAGGTTAGAAATTCGAAAAGAGTTTGTTCTTCAAATACGGGTACTCCCCACTCTGTGTCATGGTATTTTTCATAGAGGTTATCACCCTTACACCAACCGCATTTACGTTGTGTCTGCATAATGTTAAGGTATAAAAAAAGCACCCAATATTGGGTGCTTTTTTTAAGATTAGCTTTTAGGAATTATCCTAATGCTACGCGTTCAAAAGCAGTAACCTCAGTGTCACCAACAGATTTTATATAACCAGCAACAGAGAGTTTACTGTCTTTGATATAATCTTGGTTTACTAAAGTATTATCCTTAAAGAAACGTTTCATTTTTCCTTTGGCAATATTATCTAACATAGCTTCTGGTTTTCCTTCTTGACGTAATTGATCTTTTGCAATTTCAATTTCTTTCTCAATAATTGAGGCATCAACACCGTCTTCATTTAAAGCAATAGGATTCATTGCAGCAGCTTGCATAGCAACATTTTTGGATACTTCAGCGGCATTATCTATTACTGTAGATAGACCAACAAGGGTTGCTATTTTGTTTCCAGCATGAATGTAAGAACCAACGTAAGGCGCACGTAGTGTTTTAAATCCACCAATTTCAATTTTTTCTCCAATGACACCTGTTTGTTCTGTTAATTTTTCAGCAATTGTCATTCCTTGGAATTTAGCAGCAAGAAAGTCTTCTAATGAATCACATTCTAAGGCTAAATCAGCAAGTGCATTTGCTAAAGTTAAATAAGTATCATTTTTGGCAACAAAGTCGGTTTCACAGTTAATTGAAAGAACAACACCTTTAGTATTGTCACTATTAACTTTAGCTAAAGCAGCTCCTTCAGAGGAATCTCTGTCAGCACGATTAGCAGCGACTTTTTGTCCTTTTTTACGTAATACCTCAATAGCTTTGTCAAAATCTCCTTCAGCTTCAACAAGTGCTTTTTTACAGTCCATCATTCCCGCTCCAGTAGAATGACGGAGTTTATTTACTTCAGATGCAGTAATTTTCACAGTTCTATTAATTTATGAGTTGGTTTTTTCTTCTTTTTTTCCTTCAGAAGACTTTTCTGAATCCCCTACAGCTGTTGCTTTTTCAACAGACGGTGCTACCTCAACAACAGCTTCAGCAGCTTCAGTTTTTTTAGCAGCAACTTCCATGTTTTTAGCATCTTCTTCTTTTTCGTTTTTACGTTCTTTTAAACCTTCAGCCAGTGCTCCGGTAACAAGACCTAAAATTTTATCAATCGATTTTGATGCGTCATCATTTGATGGAATTACAAAATCTACATCACGAGGGTCAGAGTTTGTGTCAACCATAGCAAAAATGGGAATATTTAATTTTTGAGCTTCCTTAACTGCAATGTGTTCACGTGTAGTATCTACAATGAAAAGAGCTCCAGGAAGACGAGTCATATCAGTAATTGATCCTAAGTTTTTTTCTAATTTAGCTCTAAGACGACTTACTTGTAAACGTTCTTTTTTAGAAAGTGTTTCAAAGGTTCCATCTTTCTTCATTCGATCGATAGACGCCATTTTTTTTACGGCTTTACGAATCGTTACAAAGTTTGTAAGCATCCCTCCAGGCCAACGCTCAGTAATGTATGGCATGTTTACCGTTTTCGCTTTTTCAGCTACGATATCTTTTGCTTGTTTTTTTGTAGCTACAAAGAGTATTTTACGTCCTGATGCAGCAATTTTTTTTAAAGCTTCGTTAGTTTCTTCAATCTTTGCAGCAGTTTTATAAAGATTGATGATGTGAATTCCATTACGTTCCATATAAATATAGGGAGCCATATTTGGATTCCATTTTCGTGTTAAGTGTCCGAAATGTACACCTGCCTTTAGCAGGTCATTTACTTCTATTTTTGCCATTTTGTTTTAGTTTACGTTCCTTTTGAATAGCAACAAGCATTGAAGCTTGTTTAGATGCTAAACTAACATCCGCATTAGCGGTTTAAGCAACTGGTTATTTAATAAATATATGAACTTTGTTTTGCCAAAGACAAAACGGGTACCAATTAACGTTTTGAGAATTGGAATTTTTTTCTTGCTTTTTTCTGACCGAATTTCTTACGTTCTACCATCCTAGGATCACGAGTCAATAAACCCTCTGGCTTTAATTCTATACGATGCTCTTCGTTAATTTGGCAAAGCGCTCTAGAAATGGCAAGACGAACGGCTTCTGCTTGTCCGTTTGAACCACCACCTTTAACAGTAACTTTTAAATCGTAGTTTCCTTCTGTGTTAGTTAACATAAAAGGCTGTTGTATTTTGTACTGTAACGTAGGGGTTGGAAAGTACGTTGCGTAATCTTTTTGATTTACCGTGATTTTACCTTTTCCTTTACTCACGAATATACGAGCAACAGAGGTTTTACGACGGCCAATAGTATGAATAGTATCCATTATAAAAATTCGTTTATATTAATGGTTTTTGGATTTTGTGCATCTTGTTCATGCTCGGAATTCCCGAATACACGTAAATTTCTAAATAATTCAGCACCTAATTTATTTTTAGGTAGCATTCCGCGTACAGCATTTTCAACGAGACGTGTATCTCTTTTATTATGTAACTGTGTAGCATTTAACCTGCGCTGTCCGCCTGGATAACCCGTGTGACGAATATATTCTTTTTGCTCCCATTTGTTACCACTCAAGGTAACATGTGCTGCATTTACGACAATAACGTTGTCACCACAGTCTACGTGAGGAGTGAAGTTAGTTTTGTATTTACCACGTAAGAAGTTCGCAATAATTGCAGAAACTCTTCCAAGTGGAAGGTCTTTTACGTCTACTAAGACCCACTCTTTGTTGACCGTATTTGGGTTGGCAGAAATTGTTTTGTAACTTAGTGTATTCACAATAAATGTTTTAAATCCGTTAAAAATCGTTTCAACGGGCTGCAAATGTACGATTATATATCGCTTTGTAAAATTTTTTATTCTAATTTTTTATAGACGGAAAAAGAAAGCCTTTTTTTATTAGTGTGCCTCTAACCAATTGTTTCCGATTCCGATATCTACAACTAAGGGGACATCGATGTCAAAGGCATTTTCCATTTCATTTTTAACCATAGTTTTTAAATCATCAATCTCTTCTTTTGGCACATCAAAAACAAGTTCATCATGAACCTGTAATAACATTTTTGATTTCCATGATTCTGATTTTAAACGTTTTTGAATGGCAATCATGGCTAGTTTTATAATGTCTGCGGCACTTCCCTGAATAGGAGCATTTACAGCATTTCGTTCAGCAGCCCCTCTAACAATAGCATTTTGTGAATTTATATCTTTCAAATAGCGCCTTCTTCCCAGTACAGTTGCTACATATCCATGGTCTCTAGCAAAATCTACTTGATCTTTTATGTAGGCACGTAATTTTGGGTAGGTAGCATAATAGGTTTCAATAAGTTCTTTAGCTTCTGCACGACTTAAATCAGTTTGCTGACTAAGACCAAAAGCTGAAACGCCATAAATAATTCCAAAATTTACCGTTTTAGCATTACTGCGTTGTGCTCTAGTAACTTTTTCTAATGGAACTTCAAATACTTTTGCAGCTGTAGCTCTATGAATGTCTTCATTGTTTTGAAAGGCAGAAAGCATTCCTACATCTTTACTAAGTGCAGCGATAATTCGCAATTCGATTTGTGAGTAATCGGCTGCAAGTAATACATGATTTTCATCTCTTGGAATAAAAGCTTTTCTAACTTGTTGACCTCGCTCTGTTCTAATTGGAATGTTTTGAAGATTAGGTTTATTACTACTTAAGCGACCTGTTGCCGCAACGGCTTGATTATAGATGGTATGAACACGTCCTGTTTTTGGGTTAATTTCATTTGGAAGCGCATCAACATAGGTGTTCTGTAGTTTTTGAAGAGAACGCCAATCTAAAATTTTTGAAATGATAGAGTGTTCTTTTGCTAAATAAGATAGAACATCTTCTGCAGTAGAATACTGCCCTGTTTTCGTTTTTTTGGGCTTATCAACCAATTTTAATTTATCAAAAAGAATTAATCCTAATTGTTTTGGAGAGGCAAGATTAAAAGTTTCTCCAGCTATTTCAAAAATGTTTTTTTCTAAAACTGTAATGTCTTGTGAAAGTTTTTTAGATAAAACATTCAAAAAAGGAACATCTAAATTAATTCCCTCACATTCCATATCTGTTAATACAGAGAGAAGGGGAAGCTCCACTTTTTCATAAAGTCCTAGCGTCTTTGCAATACTCATTTCATTGTGAAAATATTCTTTTAGTTGAAGTGTAATGTCAGTATCTTCAACTGCGTATTCGGTTTGTTGCTCTAAGGAAACATCTCGCATATTACCTTGATTCTTTCCTTTTTTACCAATTAATTCAGTAATGGACTGAGGAGAATAATTTAAATAGGTTTCTGCCAATATATCCATGTTATGTCTCATGTCAGGATTAATTAAATAATGCGCAATCATGGTATCAAAAAGAGGTGCATTTACTTCAATTCCATATGATCGAAGTACTTTTAAGTCATATTTAAGATTATGACCTATTTTCTGAATTTTGGTATTTTCAAAAAATGTTTTTAAAGGGCCAAGAAGTTTTTGAGCTTCTTCTTTTTTTTCAGGAAGGGCTAGATAATATCCCTTTCCTTTAGACCAAGAAAAGGCAATTCCCACTAATTCTGCCTGTAAGGAGTCTATTGAGGTAGTTTCTGTATCAAAACAAACACTTTTTTGTTGCATTAACTCGTTGATCAATTGAGTTACTGCATAGGGTGAATTTACATATTGATACCAATGTTTATTGGAGACTAAATTCTGTTTTTTATCAACACTATTTTCAGTCACTTTCCCACCCCCAGGGGTAGAAAAAAGATCAAATTGTTGTCCTTGTTGGCTAGACTTGTTTATGTTTTGTTTTGCTTCGAATTCAATGGTTGTGTTCTGTGGAAAAAATATTTTCTTAAAATTTTCGGCCATTCTTCGGAATTCTAATTCTTCAAAAAGGATTCCTACAGCATTTTCATCTGGAGTAGTTAATTCATATAACGTTGACTCAAAAGTGACAGGTACATCTAAAAGGATGGTAGCTAAAACCTTGGAAAGGACACCTAACTCTTTATTTGCTTCAATTTTTTCCTTAAGTTTCCCCTTGATTTCATGAGTGTTTTCTAAAAGATTTTCCATGCTACCGTATTCCTTTAGGAATTTCTTAGCCGTTTTATCTCCTACGCCTGGAAGCCCTGGTATATTATCTACAGCATCTCCCATCATCCCTAAATAATCAATAACTTGTTCTGGACGATCAATTTCAAATTTTTCTTGGACTTCTGGTATTCCCCATATTTCAATTCCATTTCCCATTCTAGATGGGCGATACATAAAAATATTTTCAGAAACTAATTGTGCAAAATCTTTATCAGGGGTTACCATAAAAACTTTATACCCTTCTTTTTCAGCTTGCTTTGCAAGGGTTCCTATAATATCATCTGCTTCAAAGCCTGCCTTTTCAATTACAGGGATGTGCATGGCCTCTAAAATCTTTTGAATATAAGGGACAGCAATTTTGATGGCTTCTGGAGTTTCATCACGATTGGCCTTATAGTCTGTAAAAAGTTTTGTTCTACTTTCAGATCCCCCTTTATCAAAACAAACGGCAAGATGGTCAGGTCGTTCTCTTTTTATTACATCTAATAAGGAATTTGTAAACCCCATAATAGCAGAGGTATCCATTCCTTTTGAATTTATTCTAGGGTTTTTAATAAATGCATAATAACCTCTAAAAATAAGGGCAAATGCATCTAATAAAAAAAGTCGTTTTTGGTTACTCATAGGCTAAATATATAAAACCCTAGGGCAAGGAGAATCATCCTTCTATTTTATTTAATAATAGACTTATTTTTTCAACAATAGAAGGCATATCCCAGCCTAATTCTATGTGTAGTGATTCTGTTTTCCCATGGTTAATAAAAGTATCTGGTATACCCTCTAATTGAACAGGAAGAGTGTAGTTTTCTTGAGCAGCAAATTCAAGTACTGCACTTCCAACGCCTCCAGCTTTTACTCCGTCTTCAAAAATAATAAGAGCTTTATGTGTTTTACATATAACATGTAACATTTGAATATCTAGAGGTTTTACAAAACGCAAATCGTAATGAGAAAAAGCATCTGAATTGGTACTATTTTTAATTGCATCTTCAATAATTGTTGCCAATGTTCCCAATGAAAGAATAGCAATGGTAGTTCCTTTTTTTAATAAGCGTCCTTTCCCCCATTGGATTGTTTTGAAGTCATATACCTCTTTTGTTTTTGTGGTATAGCCTCTTGGATATCGAATGGCTAAGGGATGTTTTATTCCTTGTTGAGCGGTAAACATCAGATTTTGTAATTCTTCTGCATCTGAGGGGCTCACAATATGTAAGTTTGGAATACACCTCAAAAAAGAAAGATCAAATACACCATGGTGGGTGGACCCATCGTGACCTACTAACCCTGCACGATCAATACAAAAAATAACACCTAAATTTTGTAGGGCTACATCATGAATTACTTGATCATAAGCCCGTTGTAAAAAAGTTGAATAAATGACACAAAAAGGCAGCATGCCCTGGGTAGCCATTCCAGCAGCAAGCGTAACGGCGTGTTGCTCAGCAATACCAACATCAATACAACGTTCTGGTATCTCCTCCATCATTTTAACAAGTCCACTTCCGGTAGGCATAGCGGGTGTAATGGCAATAATTTTTTTGTTTTTTTTGGCCAATTTGAGTAGTGTATTTCCAAAAACTTCTTGAAATTTAATTTTTTGATGACTTTGAAGAGGATTGAGTTTTCCGGTCATTGGGTCAAATTTTCCGGGCGCATGATACGTAACTTGATGGTCTTCTGCAGGAAGAAGACCTTTCCCTTTTTTTGTTACAATATGTAAAACACGAGGACCAGAAACTTTTTTTTGATACTCAAAGGTTTTGATTAGCAAATGAATGTTATGTCCATCAATGGGTCCTGAATAATCAAGATTAAGGGCTTTAAAAAAGTTTGGTGCTTTTGATGTTTCTTTTTTTGCAGTTTCAAAATAGTTTTTTAATGCGCCAACACTTGGATCAATACCCATTGTATTATCGTTTAGTATTACCAACACATTTGCCTGAGTAGTTCCTAAATGATTCAATGCTTCAAAGGCCATACCATTTGCAATGGACGCATCACCAATAATGGCAATATGCTGCTTGTTATTCCCTTTTAATTTTGAACTTAATGCCATTCCTAAAGCTGCAGAAATTGAAGTTCCAGCATGCCCTGTGCCAAATGAATCAAATAGACTTTCTTCTCTATTTGGAAAGCCACTAATGCCTCCTTTTTGGCGTAATTTTTTAAAAGCGGATTTTCGTCCAGTTAACATTTTATGCCCATAAGCTTGATGACCTACATCCCAAATTAAAATATCATCAGGAGTGTTAAAGCAATAGTGCAAGGCAACTGTCAGTTCAACGGTTCCTAAACTTGATCCAAGATGACCCTCTCCTTTTGATAAAGCACGAATTATTTCTTTTCTTAACCAAGTTGCAAAGTCAGGCAATTCAACTTGAGAAAGTTGTCGCAATTCTTCAGGATAAGAAACTGATGAAAATTGATAATCTGACATGATGTAAAGGTAACAGAAATATAGGGGCTATAAATGCCTTTGGAATTTGTATTTTTGAACATGGAACTAGACGATAATTATTTCATGAGCTTAGCCCTTGCCGAGGCAAGAAAAGCGGCTCTTGCAGATGAAGTTCCTGTGGGGGCAATTGTTGTTGTTGGTCAGCGTATTATTGCACGTGCACACAATTTAACAGAACAATTAAATGATGTAACAGCACATGCAGAAATGCAAGCCATTACTTCAGCAGCAAATTATCTTAATGGAAAATATTTAGTGGGCTGTTCCCTTTATGTCACCTTAGAACCGTGTATTATGTGTGCAGGAGCATTAACTTGGAGTCAATTAGAGCGAGTGGTATATGGTGCTTCGGACTCTAAAAGAGGCTTCCATCAAGCTGCACTTTCGCTTCATCCTAAGACAACTGTTTTAGGAGGGATAATGGCTGAGGAGGCCAAATTGTTATTAGATGATTTTTTTAGAGAAAAAAGGAAATAAAAAAGCACCTCATTGCTGAAGTGCTTATGCTTTTTGTAATAATATGTAAATTATAATACAGTAATACTGGAAGCTTGCTTCCCTTTTTTACCATCTTCTTCTACATACTCTACTTTTGCCCCTTCTCTTAGGGTCTCACCGTTAAGTGCTGAAATGTGAACGAAAACGTCTTCTCCAGAGTCATCGTTTGTTATAAAACCAAATCCTTTAGCTTCATTGAAAAATTTAACCGTACCAGTCATTGTATATTTTGTATTAATTATTTTGGCAAAGTTACGTTTAAAATCTGTGAATAAAACTTTTTTTAACACTTTTTATCTATCAAAGTATTTGATTATCAATCTTTTTAGAAAATTATTGATAAAAAAAAATAAGTAATAATGGGAATTTAAAAGCGTTTTTTAAAAATAAATTTAATTGTAATTATTTTCTAAATTTAGATGTAGCTTCTTGTTTTTTTCGCATTTTTTTAAGGTTTTCTTCACTCATTGTATAATCTTGAAGGCGTTTTCCTTTCCAATGATGGTATAAAAATAGGGGGAGATAAATAAAGGCACCACCCAAAACGGTAAACCCAATAATACGTTCACCGGTTGAAAAGTCAATTTGAGCTTTATAATAAATTCCACAGGCAAGAGCTACCAAAAGAATAAAAAACAAAACACGTAAGATTATTTTCATTCCTTCTCAGTTGCTCTTGATTGAAGTGCTAATTCTTTGAGTTGACTTGCATCCAATGCAGCTGGAGCATCAATCATGATATCGCGGCCACTATTATTTTTTGGAAAGGCAATAAAGTCTCTAATGGTTTCTTCGCCACCTAATATTGCAACCAATCGATCTAATCCAAATGCTATTCCTCCATGTGGGGGAGCACCAAACTGAAAGGCATTCAACAAAAAGCCAAACTGAGCTTGGGCTTCTTCTTTAGAAAAGCCCAATAAATCAAACATCTGTGATTGTAGTAATTGATCATGAATTCTAATGGATCCTCCACCAATTTCATTTCCATTTAATACCAAATCATAGGCATTGGCTTTCACTGATCCCGGATCAGTTTTTAGTAAGTTCAGTTGCTCTGGTTTAGGCGCTGTAAAAGGATGATGCATCGCATGATAGCGCTTACTTTCTTCATCCCATTCTAACAAGGGAAAATCTGTTACCCATAGTGGAGAAAATTCTTCAGGATTCCTTAGCCCTAGTTTTTCTGCTAATTCCATTCTTAAGGCGCTTAATTGAGTTCGGGTTGTTTGTGTTTCACCAGAAAGGACTAAAATTAAATCTCCGGGCTTAGCACTACAACAGGATGCCCATCCACTTAAATCTTCTTCAGTAAAGAATTTATCTACGGAAGATTTATAACTCCCATCCACATTACACTTTACCCAAATCAAACCTTTTGCACCAATTTGAGGTCGTTTTACCCAATCAATTAATGCATCTATTTCTTTTCTACTCATTTTAGCAGCCCCAGGTACTGCAATTCCTACCACTAGCTCCTGACTATCAAAAACTCCAAATCCTTTGCCTTGTGCAACATTATTTAATTCATTAAAAGTCATTCCAAAACGAATATCTGGCTTGTCGTTTCCATAGGTTTTCATTGCCTGATCATATGATATTCTTGGAAAAGGTCTGGGTTTAATTCCTTTAATGGTTTGTAAAAGATGTTGGGTTAAGCCTTCAAATTGATTTAAAACATCTTCCTGTTCTACAAAAGTCATTTCACAATCAATTTGAGTGAATTCTGGCTGACGGTCTGCTCTTAAATCTTCATCGCGAAAACACTTAACAATTTGAAAGTATTTATCCATTCCACCGACCATTAACAATTGTTTAAACGTCTGTGGAGACTGGGGTAAAGCATAAAACTGACCTTCATTCATGCGAGAAGGTACAACAAAATCACGCGCTCCTTCTGGAGTAGATTTTATCAAATAAGGTGTTTCAACATCAATAAAACCAGTTTGAGTCAAATAATTTCTTACTGCCATTGAAACTTGAGATCGAAAGATCAATTTTTCCTTAACAGTATTTCTTCGAATATCTAAATAACGATATTGCATACGTAATTCTTCTCCTCCATCTGTACTATCTTCAATGGTGAAAGGAGGCGTTTTTGCTTGGTTGAGAACCGTTAATTCTTCTACTAAAACTTCAATATCACCTGTGGCAATATTTGGGTTTTTAGATTCTCGTTCAATTACCCTTCCTTTAACTTTAATAACAAATTCTCTTCCTAGGGTTTGCGCTTTCTCAAAAACAGTTTTTGGAGTTCGTTCTTCATCAAATACTAATTGGGTTATCCCGTAACGATCTCTTAAATCAGTCCAAATGATAAAGCCTTTATTTCTATTTTTTTGTACCCACCCCGAAAGGGTTATTGTACTTTTTAGATGTTCTAAGGAGAGTTCTCCACAATGGTGTGTTCTGTACATGGTTTTTTTAATGTATGACAAAAATAAAAAATCCTAAGGCGTGAACCCTAGGATTTCAATTTCTTTATAAAATCCTTTTAAACCAAAGTTTAATCGAGTATACTATGGAAAACGTAGAAGGGACAATTACAAGGGTTAAAAAGGTAGCAAAAGTAAGTCCAAAAATCACCGTCCATGCTAGTGGCCCCCAAAAGATTACATTGTCTCCACCAATATAAATTTTCGGATCCCATTCAGAAAAAAGAGAGAAAAAGTCAATATTAAGTCCAATAGCTAAAGGAATAAGACCTAGTACCGTTGTGATGGCAGTTAAAATCACAGGACGTAATCTTGCGGTTCCACCTTCAACAATAGCTTCAGTTGCTAAATTTTTAGCTAACATTTCGCCTTCAGCAAGTTTTTCTGAACTACTTTTTCGATCAATTAGAAGTTGAGTATAGTCCAAAAGAACAACACCATTATTTACAACAATTCCTGCCAAAGCAATTATACCCATCATGGTCATTAAAATAACAAAAGGCATTTGGAAAGCAATTAAGCCTAAAAAGACACCTGTAAAACTTAAGAAAATAGAAAGTAATATGATAAGGGGTTTGGAAATAGAATTGAATTGAAAAACAAGTAGTAGTAAAATTAATCCTAAGGCTGTTGCTAATGCATTAGACAAAAAAGCCATATTTTTTTCTTGTTCTTCAATTTCTCCAGAAAACTTAAAACTGTCGCCGTCAGAAAGGGTATAATTTGTGAGGGCACCTTTCACCTGATCAACAACAGCATTTGCGTTATATCCAGCAAGTACAGAGGAATAAAGGGTTACAACACGTGTTAGACTTCGGTGTTTAATCGCATTAAAACTATTTTTCTTTTCTTTTCTTATTAGGGCAGAAACTGGGATCTCTCTAATTTTACCAGTAGCCTGATCTCTAAAAATAATGTTTTGATTGAACAATGCATTGTCATCATAACGGTTATCTTTATTAAACCTTACATTAATGTCATAATCATCTCCATCTCTTTTATAAACGCCTGCTTTTGAACCAAACAATGAGGTCCGAAGTAGTTGTCCAACTTGCGAAGCAGAAACGCCTAATTCTCCCGCTTTTTTTCGATCAATGTTTAATTCTAATCCTGGTTTGTTTTTATTTACGTTTATTTTAAGTTCTTCAACACCATCAACATTGATTCTACTTAGGTGTTTTTTCATTTTTTCTGCTGTTTGAATAAGGCCCAAATAATTTTTACCAGTAATTTCAATTGTAATAGGATATCCTGCTGGCGGACCATTTGCATCTTTCTCAACAGAAATTGAAACTCCAGGGAATTTTCCAAGTAATTGTTTTTGAATATCTTTTCGTAAAGATTCACTTGAGGTCCCTTCTCTAAACTTAAACTCTTGCATTGTAAGTGAAATCCTCCCCTTATGAGGAAGTTCATTTGTATTTCCAGCATCTATTTCTGGATTTCCAGCTCCTTCTCCAACCTGAGCAACTAGAGATTCTACCAAAAGATTAAATCCATTTTTATTGTATTGAGAACGCTCTATAACAGAGAAGATCTCTTGTTCTATTTTCTTAGTAGTTTCATTAGTTTTGGTAATTGCTGTTCCTTCGGGATATTCAATAAACACAAATATTTGTTTTGGTTGATTGTCTGGGAAAAATTCCACTTTAGGAGGGAAAATTCCCATTAATGCAAAAGAGGAAAACAGCAATAAAAAGGTACCGCCTAAGAAAAAATAAGGTTTAAAACCACTTAGCGCATAGGAAAGGAAGATTCTGTACCCATTTTCTAGACGTACTAAAAATGTATTTTGAAATACCGTAGCCCATTTTTTGATGAAAAACTTATAAAGCCAAAACAATAAAGGAATTAATATCATTAAGTTTCCAAAAACCCGAACAGAGGGTGATCCAAACAGGAGAATGATTCCAAGGCCCCCCATAAAAAAGGTAAGACGCCATAAACTTTTGAAACTTATTTCACGTTCACTTATTTCCATAAATTGAGAAACTAACATTGAGTTAAAGAAAATGGCAACAATTAACGACGATCCTAATACTACCGATAAGGTAATGGGAAAGTAGATCATAAATTCTCCCATTAAACCTGGCCAAGCTCCAAGAGGAAGGAAGGCCGCAATGGTAGTGGCAGTAGACACAATAATTGGAAATGCAATTTCACCAATTCCAGCTTTGGCAGCTGCAATCCGAGACATTCCTTCTTTTTCCATAAGACGGTAAACGTTTTCGACGACAACAATTCCGTTATCTACAAGCATTCCAAGCCCCATTACTAATCCAAAAAGCACCATCGTATTTAATGTATACCCTAAGGCAGACATAATCATAAAGGACATGAACATCGACATTGGAATGGCAAAACCAACAAATAATGCATTTCGAAATCCTAAAAAGAACATAAGAACTACTATAACTAAAATAACTCCAAAAATGATGCTGTTTACCAGTTCACTTACTTGGTTGAGGGTCATATTAGATTGATCATTTGAAATCTTAATTTCAAGATCAGAAGGCAGCCCTATTTCTTGAGGAACTAAAACTAATTCTTTTATTTGTTGTGAAGCAATTACAAGATTCTTACCCCCTCTTTTTATGACATCTAAGAGCACTGCTTTTTTTCCAAAAGAACGAGCAAACGAAGTTTTTTCTTTTTCCTTAAAGGAAATTTCTGCAAGATCACCAAGGTAAACTGGACCATTATCTGTTTTAACTACAAAACTTTTTAGCGCTTGTGGGTCTTGAATTTCCCCGGTAAGACGAATGGTTCTTCTCTGTCCACCGCTTACGATATTTCCGCTAGAGATGGTTGTATTTTCTCTCGAGATAGCACCTAAAATATCATTAAAAGAAACCTTTGCAGCGGTCATCTTATAAATATCCACAGCTACTTCAACTTCAAATAATTGAATTCCCCTAATGTTTACTTCTTTGATTTCTGGTAATTGCTCAATCCTACTTTCAAGTCTTTCTGCATAGACTTTTAACTGCTCAATAGGATAATCACCAATTAAACTAATATTTAAAATAGGTTGTAATTCAGAAAAGTCTAACTCAAAAATATTAGGTTCTACTTTAGCATTGTTAAACACAGGCCAGTCTGCTCCAGAAGTAATTCCATCTGCTAGATCTTTTACCTTTTGTTTTGCATCATCAATTGAAATACTTTCATCAAATTCTACTACAATTACAGAAAAATCTTCGGAGGATGTAGACCTAATCTCAACTAAGTTAGGAACCCCTTTTAAGGCTTCCTCCAAAGGATCTGTAACCGTTCTTTCAATATCTTCAGCTGTGTTTCCAGGATAAATAGTATTAACAAATATTTTAGTATCGTTAATTTCCGGGAATGATTCTCTGGGCATATTGAAATAAGAACTTATTCCTAAAATGAAAAAGATGGCCATAATCACATAGATTATAGTCCGGTGATCAATTGCCCAGGACGAAAAAAGAAATTCTTTTGTATTTGATGTTTTCATTGACTTTGCCATTATTGTTCAATTCTTTTTACTTTTTGCCCAGTAACTAAAAGACTGACTCCTTCATCGACAATTAAATCTTCAGTATTAACTCCTTTAGTTATTTCAACCAATTCATCTTTAGACATACCTAGGGTTACAAATCGTTGTTCCGCTATGTATCCATTATTTTCTTCTTGTCCTGTTAGGATAAACACAAAAGAATTTCCCTTGGCATTTTTTCTAATCACTCTAAATGGAATCATTAAAGCTTCTAGATTTGAATAATCAACAATACTTAAACGTGCATTTAAATTAGGCTTAATCATTCCAGTTGGGTTTTTAATAGGTGCCTCTACTCTAAAAGTCCTGTTGTTCGGTTGGATAAAATTTCCAGTTTGACGCACAACAGTGTTTTGAGTTACATTAAGAACAGGGATTGATACTTTTGCTAAACTTCCTTTTGTAATATTTGCTAAATAGTTTTCAGGAACATCAGATTCAACATACATATTATCAAGATTTACAATTCGCATTATAGGAGTCATTCCTGGAGCAAGTGTGGATCCTTTTCGGGCAATTATTTCATCAATAACTCCGCTGAAGGGAGCGTATATTTTAGTTTTAGAAAGTTGGTTGCGCATTTGAGCAACCTGTTTTTGTTGAGACTTAAATCGTGTTTTTGCCTCCAAATACATCATCTCTGAACCAATTTTTTGATCCCATAGGCGCTGGGTCCGCTCAAAAGTGGTTTTAACTAATTCTAGTTGAAGTTTCATTTGATCTAACTGATCCTGGAGCCCAGCACCATCAATTACTGCCAACAAGGTTCCTTTTTTAACTTCTTGACCTTCTTTTACTAAAATTTGATTTAACCTTCCTCCAAATTCAGGAAATAATTGAAGGTTTTTACGTGTTTTGATATTGGCTTGAATTTCAATGGTATGATTGAAAATCTGAGGTTTTATTTCAAGGGCAGTAACTAAGACTCTTTTTTGGCTGCCTGAGATTTTTTCAAGCTTTTGATTTAATGAGTCTAAAGCAAGTGTTAATCCTTTTATTTGTAGAGTATAGTTTGCTTTTTGGATTTGAAGTTCGTCTAAAGTACCCTTATTGGAAGTAATTGATGATACTACTTTTTCTGTTTCTTGGCCACAGGCCACTAAAAGAAAAGAAAAGCTGAGAGATATAATGGTCTTTTTCATAATTTTTATTGTTGAGATGTGTTAAGAAGAGTCTCAAGGCCTATTTTTTTTTGCACAACACTTTGAATAGCTTTTAAGTAATTGTTTTGAGCACTATAAAGTTGAAGCTGAGCTTGGCGTAATTCAAAAGAACCAACCATGCCTTCAAAATATTTAATTTGGTTTTTATTTTTAATTCGATTAGCTAATGCTAAATTTTCTTTAGAGGTAAAATAATTTTCTACTGCTAGTTTATATTTGTTTGAAGCAGCTTGAGTTTCAATAAAAATCCGCTCCTTAGTTTCTTTTAATAAAGATCTTGCCTGAGACACCGAAATTTTGGCCTTTTGAGAACTAGCGCGCCGCTTTAATGAGCTAAAAAGAGGGACTTGTAATTGAACGCCAAATAGAGAGGCTCCAAACCATTTTTGATCAACATTTGTAAAAGTAAACGATTCACTGTTTCCAGTATAATTTCCATTTAAAAAAGCTGATATCCTAGGAAGGCTTTTTGAACGTTCGTACCTGTACAATAAGCTCTCTGAAAGTAAATTATTTTCAGCTATTTTAATATCAATATTATTTTCTATTTTAAAATTCTCATCAGTTATTTTGAATAAGTCTGGTGTTGTTAGCACCTCAAGGCTGTCAGATAAAAACAAAGGTGATGCAGTAGGAAAGCCTAGAAGAAGTTTCAACATGTTAAGTGTGGTTCGCTCCATATTCTGAGCATAACGCAATTGACTTTCAACACCAGAAAGCGTAAGGCGAAGTTGCTCAACACTTTGTTCTTCATCAAAACCATTTTTAAAAAGCTGAATTAATTCAATCAGGTTACTATTTAAATTAACTCTATTTTTCTCTAAAAAACTAATATTTTCTCTAACCAATAATACAGAAAAGTAACTATTGACGATGTTTTTCCGAATTCCAAGGACTGTTTTCTCTAAAATGTTTTTTGAAGCATCAAGATAAACTTTAGTGGCTTCTATTCCAACGACATAGGAACCATCAAAAATTAATTGATTTAATGTTATACCAGCAGACATAGTTTGAGGAGTTCCAAATTGAACTTCTGCAAATTCCCCATCATTCCCCCCAAAAAATTGAGCTGGTATTAGAGAAGTGGGTAGTTCAATAAAGTTTTGGTAATCAGCTCTAGCTCTTAATTGAGGTAATCCTGTCGCTATGGTTTTCCATTTTTCTTTGTATGCCTTTTGTACCTCTAAGTTTGCATTAATTATGTTTCGGTTATTTTCCAGCCCAAATTCAATGGCTTCCTCTAGGGTAACTGCTTCAGGAAAATCTTGAGCCTGGAGGACACTTAGGCCAAAAAAAAGGAGTTGAAGGATGTTTGTTTTTTTGATCATAAATCCATTTCTTTTTTATAATTCTCTAATTTTATAATCCCCTCATGTGTACACAAGGCACGAAGATGATATTCCGAAAAATTTAGAAGTAAATCCTCAATTTTATAGATTTCAATTGGGAATAATTTGATGTTTGTGATACCACGAATTCCATTAAAGAAAATCCTAACCACAAAATCTACATCAATATCCTTTCTAAATATTCCAGTTTGGATCCCCTCCTGAATACTATTTGAAAACAGCCCACTTAATGCACTAAATTCTTTTTCTTTTAATTTTGAGTATAGTGAAGGGTAATATTTTTGTAATTGGTATTGAGGAGAATTTTTTTCACTTGACAAATGATTTAATGCCTCTTTTTTTATTTGGTAAAGCTCTATGATAGGGTCTTTAGATTGTTTTGATATAACATTTATTTTCTTTATTATTCCATCTAAATGATTCACAGCGCTTTGCTCAACTAATTCGTCTTTTGTGGGAAAGTGAACGTAAATTGTTTTTTTTGAGACCCCCATGTGTTTGGCAATGTCATCCATGGTGACACTTTTATATCCGTATTGTAAAAAAAGCTGGATTGATTGATCCACAATTTTTTTTTTCATTGCCTAATTTACGGCAAATATACAAAAGGAAACTTTAGAAACAAAAAAAGTTTCTTCCGTTTTTATACCTTTACTATTCCGTTAAAATCATATTTTTAAAAAAAATAATTAATGGAATCACTTTCCAGGTATCAAATATTGTTCGATAATTATCTTGAAAATAATAAACAAAAGTCCAAACCTCATGGACTTTATGCTCCCATACAATATATATTAAGCTTGGGAGGAAAGCGGTTACGACCTTTGTTAGCTCTCATGGCAACTGAAGCTTTCGGGAATAAGCCAGAAGATGCATTACCCGCAGCTCTTTCTGTAGAAGTCTTTCACAACTTCACGTTAATACACGATGATATTATGGATCAAGCTCCCCTAAGAAGAGGCGCTCCTACCGTACATAATAAATGGGATGAAAATACAGGAATACTTTCAGGAGACGCAATGTTAATTCAAGCATATCAATGCTTAGAATCTTACCCAAATGAACTTTTCGTCAAGCTCATTAATCACACCAGTAAAACGGCTTTAGAAGTTTGTGAGGGGCAACAATATGATATGGATTTTGAAACTCAAAAAGACGTTACAATCTCTGCTTATCTGGAAATGATTCGACTTAAGACAGCAGTTTTAGTTGGACATTCTCTAAAAATAGGCGCATGGATTGGGAATGCCTCCGATCAAGAGGCTCAATTACTATATGACTTTGGTGTTTTATTAGGGCTGGCATTTCAAATCCAAGATGATTATTTAGACGCTTTTGGTGATCCGAAAGATTTTGGAAAACAAGTGGGAGGTGATATTCTTGAAAATAAAAAAACAATACTTTATCATGAAGTGATGAAAATTGGAAATACTAAAGAAAAAGAGGCGCTTTTTCATTGGTATGATACCATTGAAAAAAACAATCAAAAAGTAATAGCCGTAAAAAATATATTTAAAAGTAGTGGCGCATCAATAGCCAGTCAAAAATTAGTTACTTCTTATACGGAAGATGCATTTAAAAAACTCGAAAGCTTAATTATTTCTGCGCAAGGAAAAGAGCTATTAATTGAATTTGGGCAGAATTTGATGAACAGAAAATTCTAAAACAATCTTTTTACAAGGGCCCTTAAGAACCAGCTAATTTGACGTAAAGAAAAAGAAGAAGCAATTTTAAGTTCTTCAATAAAGCTTGTTTTTTCATCTAGAAAACGAAAGATTGTTAAAGGACTGTTTTTGTTAAACATCCGTTCAAATAATTTACTACCCTGGCTATTGTATTTGGAAAGTACATCTAAAAAAAGAAGGTCATAAAACCAAAATCTATTTTTAATATTAAAATGATTCAATGGTTTTCCTGTTTTTAAAAAAGAAACAACTTTTGAAACATTCCGACTGGTATTCATAAAGGTAAAGCCCGTACTAGCTTTTGTCCATCCTCCTGCGGTCCCAATATTTAACAATGAGGGTGTATTGAATTGATCAAAAGGAAAGCTACTCATGGGAATATTTCCTTGTTCTTTTTCTTCAATTTCATACTCTGTAATCCTCTGATTTTTTAAATAGGATATAATACCTTCTTCATATTCCTTTTTTTCTAAAAGATTTGCTGAAAAAAGTGTGTATTCTACAAGTGCATTTTTTGAGTCAAGCGGTAAAACATACAAAAAACGCGTTTCTTTTTTTTGCTCAATATTAAAATCCATAAATAAGATTTTGTTTGGATCAAATTGTTCTGACTTTGTTTTAATAAACCACCCTATAAAATGTTGTTTTAATACAGGATACTTTTTTTGATTGTAAAGAGCAGTTGGATCGAATACACTGTTAAAAACATTTTTTGAGCTAAACGTACCTTCTGTGGTAATTACTTTAGAGGCGTTACCTTCAGTTTTTAGTGCTGTTATTTCCGCAGATAAATACTGAATATTTTTTTGGCTTTCAATTTTTTCACGACAGGCTTTATAAAAGCCTTTTGAACGCAGCATCTTATATTGATATGGAGCTAACTTAAAGTCTAATGAAACTGAGGATGATAAGAAAGTAGCAACATCCCATTTTTTTTCTAATAGTTCCTCAAAAGCACCTTCTTTTTTTTCCCAAAAAGACCATGTTCTGTCATTTGTATTTTTTGATTCCTTTTCAATTAAAAGAATATCCTTTTTTGAAAAAAAAGGATCCTCACTCAAGGCATAAAGAAGTAAAAGTCCAGAGGCGCCTCCTCCACATATAATATAATCAAAAACTGGCTTTTCCATAGACTTTAGTAAAAGTAATTAAAACAGTCTAAATTTTATTGAATTCCAAAGGAACTCTTTACTTTTACAAAAATTAAATAAATTGGAAAAAATACTTTTCTTTTTTGAAGGAATAGACCCTGTATTAGCTGCGTTTTATGCAACCTTGTTTACTTGGGGACTTACTGCTCTTGGAGCTTCCTTAGTATTTTTTGTGAAAAGCATGAATCGTGCTCTTTTAGATGGCCTTCTAGGATTCACAGGAGGAGTAATGGTGGCAGCTAGTTTTTGGAGTTTACTCGCTCCAGGAATTGAAATGAGCCCAGGGGAAGGTTTCGTGAAAGTAATTCCAGCAGCTGTGGGATTTGGACTGGGAGCATTATTTATTTTTGGTTTAGATAAAGTCTTACCCCATATTCATATAAATTTTAAAGAAAGTGAAGGGATCAAGACTCCATGGCATAAAACAACGTTACTAGTTTTAGCAATTACCCTTCATAATATTCCAGAGGGTCTTGCAGTAGGTGTTCTTTTTGGAGGTGTTGCTGCTGGAATTCCTGAGGCCTCTATTGCAGGGGCAGTTGCTTTAGCAATAGGAATTGGAATTCAAAATTTTCCTGAAGGTTTGGCAGTCTCGATGCCCCTAAGAAGACAAGGGGTGAGTCGTTTTAAAAGTTTTTGGTATGGTCAACTCTCAGCAGTAGTTGAGCCAATAGCTGCTGTAATCGGTGCAGTTGCTGTTTCTTTTTTCACACCGATTCTTCCTTATGCACTTGCATTTGCAGCGGGAGCGATGATATTTGTTGTGGTTGAAGAAGTTATTCCTGAGACTCAACAAGACAAACATACAGACATTGCCACTCTAGGATTTATTGGAGGCTTTATCGTAATGATGACTCTAGACGTTGCTCTAGGTTAGTATTATGCTTCATCGAATGATTGCCAACCCTGAGCGGTAAGCTCTATTTGTTGTCCAAGACCATTTATAAGTTGGCATCCTCCGCCCAAGTCACAAGCATGTCCGATAATAGAAAGTAAAGGATGATTTTTAATTTTATCAAATTCTTTTTGATCAACTGTAAATAAAAGCTCATAATCTTCACCGCCATTTAAAACAGCCGTAGTTGTATTTAACTTAAATTCTTCACAAATTCTTATCACTTCGTGATCAATAGGCAGTTTTTCTTCAAAAAGATGAAACCCAACCTGTGATGCCTTTGAAAGATGTAAAATTTCAGATGAGAGACCGTCACTTATGTCAATCATTGAGGAAGGAGTGACTTCTAATTCTTTTAATAATTCAATCACATCTTTACGTGCTTCTGGTTTTAGTTGGCGCTCAATGCTGTAGGCATAGCTACTTAGATCAGGTTGGTTATTTGGATTTACTTTAAAAACGGCTTTTTCACGTTCTAGAATTTGTAACCCTGTGTAAGCTCCTCCTAAATCACCACTTACAACAAGTAAATCATTTTCTTTAGCTCCCGAGCGGCGAGTAATTTTTTCTTCCTTAACAGTACCAATTGCAGTTACCGAAAGAGTGAGTCCCGAAGTACTACTGCTAGTATCTCCTCCAACAAGATCTATTTTATGATTTTTACATCCCAGTAAAATACCTGCATATAATTCTTCTAGTGCCTCAAGGGTAAATCGATTAGAAACCGCAAGAGAAATAGTAATTTGAGTAGGCTGGGCATTCATTGCGTAAATGTCAGATAGATTTACCATAACTGCTTTATATCCCAAGTGTTTTAGAGGCATATAGCTTAAATCAAAATGCACACCTTCAATTAAAAGGTCAGTACTTACGACTGTCTTCCCCTGGGATAAATCTAAGACAGCAGCATCATCTCCAATTCCTAAAACACTAGATTTTTGGGTTAAATCAAAAGTCTTAGTTAAATGATCAATTAAAGCAAACTCTCCCAGAGAAGAGATTGTAGTTTTTGAAGGATTTTTATTTTCTAACATTTGCCAAAAGTACATATCCTATCGAAAAGGTTAA
>Ga0209715_1000405_pt1 | contig 37627 bp, 30 predicted proteins | sample COGITO_mtgs_1205_2_FD_184809 | JGI IMG/M metagenome (GOLD analysis project Ga0209715, IMG submission 184809) | Pelagic marine microbial communities from North Sea - COGITO_mtgs_120503 (SPAdes) (version 2) | ecosystem: Environmental > Aquatic > Marine > Epipelagic ... | reverse complement strand
ACTTTTTTCCATCAGGAGCAATTAACATTTCTTGTGTTGATGGTATGGCTCATATCGCTTTTAGATACCAAGGGTCAGACCCAACAGCTACTACACGTTATCACATAGATAATATCGTGATAACAGGTAACTAAGTACTTGTTTTATATGTATTACAAACACCCCCGGCATTGTCGGGGGTGTTTTTGTTTAAAGCCAGAGGGTCTCAAAACAATGCTGTGAAGCCTTTTTAGGCGAGTTCTATGGAATTACTACAACAAGTAAAGCATGTTGTTATACAGTGATTTAATGCAGCCTATGTGCAGTTTATTTGTTATTGGTAGATAATTTCAGTAATTAATTGATATTTTAGTAGAGCAATTATCTTAACTGAAATAAAATCAATTAATTATGACTAAAATTTACTTCAAAAAGCAAAGAAACCTTCCACTCCATAATCACCATTTTTTTATTGCAGTACTTTTGTTCCTTTTCTGCGTTTCTAGTGCTAATGCGCAGTACTTTTCACTTGGTTCTGGCCTCACTGCAACTAATGTGAGTTCAGATGGATCTATTGTGGTGGGGGATAATGGAGGCCAAAACTTTATGTGGACACAAGACACTGGTGTGGTTTTAATTGGAGGTGTTGCCCCTCAAAATTACGGTGGGCAAACAGATATTAGTGGAGATGGCACCCTTATTTCAGCCACCAGGATTAATCCAGACACTAATTTAGGAGAACTAAGCTCTTATAATGTTTCTACACAAACATGGACTTCTCATGGCTCTTTAGGATCCTCCTCTGGAAGCTCTGCAAGTTCTGCCTGGGGAATGTCCTCAGATGGGCTTACTATCGTTGGTTTAGGATGGGTAAATGCTGGAAGTGCACATGCTATTAAATGGACTGCTGCCCAAGGTGTTGAAGATCTTGGAAGTACCGTTAGTGGCAGAAGTACAAGGGCAAACGCCGCCAATAGTGATGGTACTATTATCGCAGGATGGCAGGATTCCTCATCTGGTTTTAGGCAAGGTGCGGTATGGACCAATGGAGTTCAGAACTTGATTACCCACCCCAACGGTGATTCTGCCACCGAAGCCGGCGCGATATCTGCAGATGGCCTTTGGGTATCAGGAGGCCAAGGATTTTCTAATAATTATCAAGCCTGGAAATGGAGTGCCGCTACAGGTATTATTGATATAGGTCCAGCGCCTACATCAGGTTGGAGAGGTGCAGCAACAGGGCTAACCGCAGACGGCTCTAAGGCTGTTGGTTTCTATCGCCCTTGGCCAGCACCTGCAACTTTTGGTAGAGGGTTTATCCATACAGATATAGATGGGATTGTAGATTTAACCGATTATGCCATTACCTTAGGAATCGATGTACAAGGAGCAACACTTGCATTGCCCTTGGGTATTTCACAGGACGGCTCTACCGTGGTAGGTGTAACCAACTCTGGGCAAGGCTTTGTGTTAAAATTACCTTCACCACCAGTAAACAATAATTGTTCTGCAGCCATCGCTCTAAATTGCGATGACACTATTACAGGCACCACAACCAACGCTACTGACTCTGGTGGCCAGCCAGCTCCAGATGTTTACTATAGTTATACAGGATCAGGATCTGCTGAAGAAATTACAATTTCTTTGTGTAATTCAGACACAAACTTTAATACGTATCTAGCAGTTTATACTGATTGTGATTTGACAACAGAAATAATAGCCAATGATGATTTTTGCGCAGAGCAATCTGAACTAACATTTGAGTCTGACGGAATAGCAACCTATCTTATTATGGTGGAGGGAGCCCAGACAGCCTTTGGAGACTACACCCTTGAAGTTACCTGTGAAGATGTATTAGGATTAAATAATCACGCCTTTAGTAGTCTTGGGGTGTATCCTAACCCGATTGACAACGAGCTTTTTATAAACAATACCACCCCAATTACTGCTGTTACTATATATACAGTTACTGGGCAAAAGCTGTTGCATATTACCCCTAACGAGTCTAGGGTGAATATAGATACAGACTCTTTCCTCTCAGGGGTTTATTTTGCTCACATACAAGCAGGGGCAGATAAAAAGGTGGTTAAATTAATTAAATAGAATACAAAGGGGAGGTAAACAGCCCTTGAGAATTATACATGAAAAACCCCTCAATAAAATTTTATTGAGGGGTTTTCTATTTAATTAAATTAGCTAAAGAACTATCTATTTACAATGGTAAACTCAGATCGTCTGTTTATTTGATGTTCTGCTTCACTACAGTTATCACCACAAGAAACTTTAGGTTGCGACTCTCCGTATCCTTTACCGCTGATTCTTTTTCCGCTTATACCTTTTGAGATAATGTATTGAACCGTAGACTGCGCACGAGCCTCAGATAACTTTAGGTTGTAAGCATCAGTGGCTCTGCTATCTGTGTGAGATCCTACTGCAATTACCATTTCTGGGTATTTATTCATTACAGCAACTACTTTGTCTAACTCAAATGCCGCTTGAGCCTTAATGTTTGATTTATCAAGATCAAACAAGATAGGGTTTAAAACAATTTGATCTTCAACAATAATTTCTTCGATAGGTTTTAGTGCAATGGTTGCAGAAACTTTCTGGTCATTTGCTGGGGCAACTTTGCTAGCATTGCTCTCAAAATCTGCCAAAACTCCTTGTACTTCATGGGCTTGGTCACAGGCTGCTTTAAAAGAAACCATACCATCAACATTAGATGTTTTAGAGCTCAGTCTGTTACCCATAGTGTCGTATAAATCTACACGCGCTCCAGCAACTGCAGCGTTTGTATTTTCATTTATTACAAGTACGGCAATTGTTACCTCACAAGGAATCTCTACCGCTTCTACCATATAGATATCATCACTACCCATACCACCTTCTCTATTTGAAGACACGTACCCGCTTTGTGACGTTGGATCGTATTTGTACGCAAAATCATCTGCAGAACTGTTCACTCCCTTTCCTAAATTGTTTACTACATCAAAACCATCTCCTTGCGCTTCTGCATAAAATACATCAAGCCCTCCAATGCCCATATGGCCATTACTAGAGAAGTATAAAGTACCATTACTATCAATGTATGGAAATAGTTCTTTCCCTTCTGTATTTATGTTATCTCCCAATCTCTCTGGTGTACCTAGAGATCCATCGCTGTTTATTGCCACCATGTATATATCAGAACCTCCTTTACCTCCTGGCATATCACTTACAAAGTAAAGTGTATTACCATCTTGGCTTAAGGCTGGATGTCCTGTAGAATACTCATTGTTGTTAAAAGGCGCAGAAACCACCGCAGACCATCCTTTACCATCTATGTTCTCTGCGTAGTATAAGTTGATTTGGTTGATTCCACTGGCGCTTTTGTCGTAATCTCCTTCAAAGTAGTCGTTACGATCAAAATACATGCGCTTTCCATCTGCGCTAATTACCGCATTAGACTCGTGGTATTTTGTATTTACATCACCATTAAGTAGTTCAGCATTTTTCATTGTTCCACCTACATTTGTTGCTTTGTAGATTTCAAGATACGGCTCTTCATTCCACTGGTATGTTTTGCGAGAAGTGTTTCTTCCAGAGGCAAAGTAAAAATCTTTACCATACACAATACCACCAAAATCTGCATATTCACTATTTATATCTTCCATGTTAGTAGCGGTGTAACGCGCCATATCATCCATGATTTTTGGAATATAATTAGGGTTTTTCATAAACTCCTTAACACGAGTATCGTTTGGACTTAGCTTTGCAAAGTTTTTCATCCATGTATTGTAGTCGCTAAATTTACCGTTCGCTTTTAAGGTTTGCGCATAGTTATAAATAGCTTCTGGATTTGCATCCTTAGACTTGGCTACTCTTTTGTAGTACATCTCAGCCTTTTTTGTGTCATTGATGAAATAGTAGCAATTTGCTAATCTTTCAAAGACATAGACATCTGTAGTTCCTCTTTTGAGAACTTTTTGATATGCCTGAGCGGCATCTGTATATGCTAATTTATCATATAGGTTATCTGCCTTTTTAGTTTTACTATTTTGAGCTGAAACAATTGTTGTAGAAACAGCGATAAGTAGAAGTATGGTATATATTTTTTTCATTTTCAATGAAATTAAATGTTGTTAATTAGAAATATCTTGGTGAACGTAAAGTACGCTTGTTGGTAAACAGATCAAACGTTAGAATAATTTCGTGAGATGATGGTGCTACAAAATTAATATCTGAAGTAACTGCATCATACGCATATCCTATACGAAGCTCTGGCAGAACTTGAAATCCAACAAGACCACTAAATGAGTCATCTACTCTGTAAGAGACTCCTAATTCAAACTTTTCGAAAAACAAAGCGTTTAAGTTAGCGTCAAAAGAAACCGGAGTTCCAAAGGCAGATTTTACCAAAACAGAAGGCTTTAACTTCGTATTTGGTGAAACCTGAAAAACATAACCAGCAGTACCAAAGAAGTGATTTACCTCAGACCCAATTTGTGTTCCGTTAGCATCTAGGTGAACAGAGTTTAACATGTTAGGCACCGATACACCAACGTAAAATTTATCGCCATACAGAAAAGCACCTGCTCCAATATTTGGATATACACTACTAATGTCTTGATTAAAGAATGGATCATTTTGATCTTGTAATTCTAAATCTACCAAACCTACATCATGAAAAGTAGCTCCTGCTTTAAGACCCAAGGCTAGTTTTGTAGTTGAGCTTAGTTGCAAGGTGTATGAAAAATCTGCAAACACATTCGTTTCGTTTACCGGCCCAAGCTCATCTTTAACAGCAGATAAACCAACTCCAACTTTATCATTTAAAGGACCATGCCCGGAAAAAGTAAATGTGGTTGGCGCTCCATCCAAAGCGGCCCATTGTGTTCTATATAAAGAGGTAAAGGAAATGTTCTCTTTAGACCCTGCATAGGCAGGATTTACAACATTCATGTTGTACATGAATTGTGTGTATTGAGGGTCTTGCTGCGCATTTGCCTCTTTGGAACAAAGTAAAACACATAAAAGTAGTAATGGTATTGATAGTATTTTTTTCATTTCTGTGGTGTTTATTTTATATTGAATGTATCAAGAATACGATTACTCTAAAGCCTATAAGCTCGATACAAATTCATCTTTATATAATATTAGTTTTTCTCTCTATTGATGTATACCCATCCTGTGTAGCTAGATCCAAATACAGGGTCTTCAGCGTTTAATCCTAAAACATAGTAATAGGTTCCTGTAGGTAACTCTTCTCCATCTGTGGTTTGTCCCCCCCATTGGTTAGAGTAATTTACAAACTCATATACAGTAGTACCATTTCTATTAAATACCTGGAAAGAATTAATTCCTGCTCTATTGTTTAAGAAACTTAGATCCAGTACATCATTAAGGCCATCCCCGTTTGGAGAGATACCTTGAGAAATAACACAATTTTCATTGTCTGTATACAGAGATACATTCACAACAGCTGTGCCCATACATCCATCACTATTTGTAACTACCACACTATATTCCTGTGTTGAAGAACCATTTTGAGACAATGTAATAACTAGCGTGTTTTCTCCCTGGTCAGGGATTAGTGTTCCATTTTCGAACCACTGATAGGTTACACCAGCATCACTAGAGTTTGCGGTGATAATAGTTTCAAAATCTGGACAAACATCAAAGTCTTCATTAAGTGTTACCACTACTGGGTCTGAAATAACTACAACAATCTCATCTGTAACAACACAGCCATCAACGGTGGTGATTTCAAGAGAGTAGGTTCCACTTTGATCTACAAATATAGAGGTGCCTGTATCGCCTGTGCTCCATAAAAAACTAGCTCCAGTTGTGTCTCCAGAAATAGCTGGAACAATTTCAAAATCTTCACTATCACAAAGGGTAACGTCTTCTCCTAAATCTAGATCTGGAACTGGTTTCACCACTACATCTATGCTCACGGTAGTTTCACTACATGGTGGGATAGAAATTGTTACGGTATACGTACCAGATTCTAAAGGAGTAAATATAGCATCTGTTGATACTATGGTACCACTAGCATTTGTCCACTCATAACTCACAGAGTTAAGATCTATACCACTATTTGTTGGCGTAGCATCTATGGCAGCTGCATCTTCATTAGCACACACGTCTAATTGTGATGGTAAATTGGTTGTAACTACTATAGGAAGCTCAACAATCAAATCAAAGGATGTTGTAGTGAAACAATCATCTTGATTTAAACGCTGAACCCTTGTGTAAATAGTTTCAGGATTCACCGTGTTTTGATAGGCAGCAGCTGTTGCTATTGGGTTATCTCCCGAGTCTGCATCCCCTTGAGTGGTATGGAATGTGATTTCAAAATCTGCTGGGTTTTGACCATCTAATATTTCAGCAATCTGTGAAGTAAGGTCAAAGGTTGCTGTATCACTACCTGGGGTGTCCTCACAAGAGAACATATCCATAGGCGCGTCTACAGTTGGCGAGGTGCCTTCTGCGCGAATTCTAATATCATCTACGGCAATGTCGTTTCCACAGACCCCAAAAATATCATTTAATAGAACCACCTGAACTGTTGTGTTGTCTCCAGGATTAAATTCTAGAGAATATCTAATCCAGTTTGGATTTGCGCCATTTGGCACATTTCCTGTTGTGCTTGTTGCCAGAACAGTACCCGCTGCATCTTCTATTTGATAAATAATTCTTGAGTCTATCCCTGTTCCTGAACAGATATTGGTATCAATATCATACATGGTTGTCATTGCAAAATCAAAAATATGAGAGGTGTTTGCGGCAACGGCGATATCTCTTCTATAGACTTCAATTTGAGATGGTTGGTCAGAAATGTCAAAGAAAATTGCCCTACCATTTGTGTCTCCACTGGTATTGTCTTCCATACCCTGGTGCCATCCAAAATTAAGACCCGTTGATATGTTTGTTACAGCATATTGGTTAGGATTTAATTGTGTAGTGGCATTAAACTCTAAAGGTGTAAAAGGGTGGGTAGTTCTACCAACACCAGTTCCGAAATCTTCTAGGAACACATCATCTGTACAATCAAAAGGAGAACATCCATTTTCTTTAGTTACCGTTATTGTATCTGTAAGTTCATCAAAACTTCCGTCAGGCATCTCAACTACTAAAGCTGCAGTATATACTGTAGTTTGATCTGGACATACCGTAAAAACAGGATCATTACTCAGCACGTTTCCGGCAGCGTCTCTCCATTCAAAAATACTTGCATTTGTTATAGGCCCTCCATTAGGAACAAAACGCCAATTTTCATTGGTAACTTCCCAAGTTCCAACATTTCTGTCTTCAGGGACACTAAATTCTGTAAGATTGTTTCCTTGTAATCCTATGGCAGCTAGACCATCATTCCAGGTAGCACATACTGGCTTGTTGATAATATTTACATCAATCACGTTTAATGATTCATACAATAAAATTTGCTGAGTTGTTAAAAGCTCGTTACACCCAAACTGAGGAACTGCATTAAAATTTAGTACAAAAATTCTAAAAGGAGCAACGCCATTTACAAAATAGTTTATTCTATCTGGAGCAGCTGGGGCAACACCAGGATTAATATCATGATAAGCACCAAAAACAGTGTTTAAAGGGTAGTTGGCGTCATTGGTAGGGATCTGATCTGCAGGATCCATATTCCACCCGTTATAATTTCCGGCCAAAGCAGCGTTAAAGGAAAGTTGCCCGTTTGCACCAGCAACAACATTTGTGTAAGAGTTGCCATAAAAATTAAATTCGAAAGGCAATGCAATCACACCACTCCAAACATCATCTATTGTTAGATTTGTTGGATTTCCACCCGTAACAGGAGGCACATCACAAAGAGGTCCTTGAATTTGATACGAGGTAGTGTCTAGATTAGGCAGTGCAATATAATCTGCAACTAAATCTGTACAAAATGTTTCACAATCAATAAACATGTCAAATCCTGCATCCAATACATCACAACTTCCTTGGGCTTGACACTCAATAATACCACTTGTGAAATCACAATTTAAATCTCCAGTTTCAACAGTAAAAGTAACACCTGTTGTTGCTGGGTAAGGACCGAAGAATAAAACACCTGCTGTTGTTGCAGTTTGCGCCGCACTTCCTTGGTCATCAGTAACGGTGATGCTTGTAGAACTACCTAGATCGGTAATGTCTACACCAATGGTGAATTGTTGACCTGTTTCGCACATTCCGTCATTTGTAAACTCAATGGTAGGATCGGTACAGGTTAAACAATTAATATCATAATTTAATGGAACAAATAAACCATCTGAACAACTAGCAATACCATCTGAGGTAATTTGTAGTGTAATGGTGTCTCCACTAGATTCGAAAACAAATCCAGACATATCCCCTGTATTTCCATAAGGATTACCAGCATTAAGGTTGGTAACTCCATCTGAGTCTAAGATGATGACTTCATCAAAATTTAGCTCTACTTGACCTTCAATAAATGTAAGTCTTAGTGGAAAGCCTGTGTCACTAGTATATACTATTTGAGTAGTATCATTGGGAGTGTAACAGTAGGTGTCGTTAAAAGAGCCATCAGCACAAGGAATTGTGGTTTGACCATATGACACGCTAAGGCATAAAAAAACCACCATAGACGCTATAGTAGTGCTTAGGTTCTTTACAAATCGATACGTGCGTGTATTTTTTTGAGAGAGTAATTTAATGTTCATTTATATTTTTTTTTGGTATTATTTTGTAGCTAAATTTAAGTAAAATTTTAATATAATGTTAACATATACCTGTTTTTAGATGTAGCGTTATTATTTATCGATTAAAACCCCAATAAAACCCCGTGTTTACAACAAAAACACGGGGTTTATCCATGGTTTAAGAGGCTTTAAAATGAGTTTTAGCTGTTTGTAACAAAGCAATTAATTTAGCCTCAGTAACTAACACTCTTGTTTTTAGGTAGTTTCAAATTAATTCTTTAGAGGTAGGGTCTTTTTTGAGCTCTAAAATAAATAACCTTCGCTTACAATGTATTGAAATTTGTCTGTTTGTCTTTCGTACCTTTGTTTTTTTAAAGACCTATGATAGAAGAAAAAGACATTGAATACGAAAAAACCATACTCATTGGTTTAATTACTCAAAAGCAAGACGAGGCTAAATCTGTAGAATATCTTGACGAACTTGAGTTTTTAGCCTACACAGCTGGTGGTGAAGTACTCAAACGTTTTGTGCAGAAAATGGAAAAGCCAAATCCTAAAACTTTTATAGGAACTGGAAAATTAGAAGAGGTGCTTACCTATGTTCAGCAGCATGGTGTTGGCACAGTTATTTTTGATGATGAACTCTCTGCGGCGCAACAAAAAAACATTGAAAAAATCCTGGAGTGCAAAATCATTGATCGCACCAACTTAATACTAGATATTTTTGCACAGCGTGCCCAAACAAGTTATGCTAGAACACAAGTTGAGCTGGCACAATATGAGTATTTACTCCCAAGACTTGCAGGTATGTGGACACACCTAGAGAGACAACGCGGTGGTATAGGAATGCGAGGACCCGGAGAGACAGAAATTGAAACAGATAGGCGTATTGTTAGAGATCGTATTTCATTGCTGAAAAAGAAGCTAAAAAAGATTGATCGCCAGATGGAAGTCCAGCGAGGAAATCGAGGTAAATTAGTAAGGGTTGCACTTGTAGGATACACCAATGTTGGGAAATCTACTTTGATGAATGCAATTAGCAAAAGTGATGTGTTTGCAGAAAATAAATTATTTGCAACCCTAGATACCACAGTGCGTAAGGTAGTAATAGGAAACCTTCCGTTTTTGCTTACCGATACGGTTGGTTTTATACGTAAACTCCCAACACAACTTGTAGAATCTTTTAAAAGCACCCTTGATGAGGTAAGAGAGGCAGATTTATTATTACATGTGGTAGACATCTCACACCCGAGCTTTGAAGATCATATTGCCAGTGTAGGAACTATTTTGGACGAAATTAAAAGTGCAGACAAGCCAACGATTATGGTGTTTAATAAAATTGATGCTTTTACCAACAAAACCATTGATAGTGATGATCTGGTAACCGAGAAAACAAAAGAACACTTTACCTTAGAGGAGTGGAAAGCAACTTGGATGAATAAAACCAATGGTGATGCTATTTTTGTATCTGCCTTGGAGAAACAAAATTTCGAAAGCTTTAGAAAAGTAGTGTATGATAAGGTTCGCGAAATTCATGTAACACGTTTTCCTTATAATAGTTTTTTATACCCTCAAGAGTATATTGAATAACTAAAAAAACCCAAGTTTAAGAACTTTTTTTAAAAACCATAGGTGAGCCCAACTCCTAGCGCTTCTCTGATTTGAAATCCTTTTGCGGCATTATCATCGTAAATAGCCTGAAAGGCTACATTTGCAGTAATCCATTTATTTACAGACATCACTAGGCTTATGGTGTAGTCTATATCTACATTTTTTGGGTCTTCAAGATAGTTACTGTATAAATTAAGCACATTTTCCATCACTACATTTTTTGACAAAGTGAATTTTCCGTACCCTCCAATGGCAGCACCAAATTCAAAACGAGAAGTCTCATTAGCTTTTACCCCAAAATATCCAATTTGGTTAAAAGCATCAATAGCGCTTTGGCTTTGTCCAACACTTGTGAACTGACTATTAACGAGTATTAAGCGGGCTGTTGCGGGAGCAATGTTCAGTTTTAGGTTATCATTTTTTTTCCACAGCATTCCCAGACCTGCTTGGAAATAACCTGGAGATAAAATTTTTGTGGTTTCAGATCTAATGGGATTTCCTTCCTCGTTTTCTCCAAAATCATAGCCGTTGGTAAGTTGAGTTCTTGCATTCAAGAAAAAAGAATAATACCATGGCGTCTCTTTGATTTGTTTCCCCACCAATGAGCTGAGCTCAAATCTATCATTGGTTTTTCTTGTAAATTCTTGATCTTTTTGATTGGCAATACCGTAGTCTATAACAATGCGGTTATCCCAAGTGAGTTTGTCTTTACTATAGTTTGCATCATGGGTTAGGCCAATGTTTGCTGCGTAGTTTGACGTACCTCCACTTTGCCATTGGTTGTTAAACGCTGCTTGGTTAAAAAGCAGGGACAGATTTGTAGCTTTAGTCCATGGACCCTTAGTAGCCTCTTTTTTTTCTTGAGAAAACCCAGAAAAAGTTAATAGGCATACTATTATTAACAGGAGTATTTTCTTCATTATTTTTTATTAAAGTAGTTTTTTTAAATAGCAGCAACTCTAGATTTAGGCTAATTTTTATAAAGCGGCACAAAAGAACAGGCCTCTCCGTACATAATACTTTTTGCAATGGGTTGTAGTTTTGAAATCAACATTCCGTAAGCTGCCGCAGGGATAGGTTTGTTTGCACACCCTTTAATAATGATTGGCGAGTCTTGGTATTGACTAACATCTAGGGTGTTTAAAACCTCAGTAAATAAAATTGTTTCTAGGGTTTGTTGAGATCCAATGACTGTTTTTTTGGCATGAGGGATTAGTTTTGTGCTAACAAGCATAAAAGCCCATGCAGGAATAATAGCATCTGTAGCGCAGTGTATGGAAACATACTGGTTTTTGTATTGCTCCCACGGGTGCCCAGAGACAGCCTCTCTAAAGTCTTTCTCTCGAAGGATAATACCCTCTTGTAGCCAAGGGGCAATATCAAAAGCAACTCTAGTGCCTAAAGGGTATAGCTCCTCTAAGTCTATAGTTTTTAAAACACTATTGGCCACTCTATTTACAATCTGCTTTGCCATACCATTAAAATTATAACATGCCCAACTCTAGCTTGGCTTCTTCACTCATTAAATCTTGTGTCCAGGGTGGGTCAAAGGTGATTTCTACCTCTGCATCATTCACCATTTTAAGAGACTTTACTTTATCTTCCACCTCCACAGGTAGCGTTTCTGCAACAGGACAGTTTGGCGTGGTGAGGGTCATTAATATTTTTACGTTGTTGTCTTCATTTACAAAAACATCATAAATAAGACCTAATTCATAAATATCTACAGGAATTTCTGGGTCATAAATTGACTTTAAAACCTTTACAATTTTTTCTCCTAGTGCCTGCGTGTCTAATGTTTCATCTTCCATAATGGTACTCTATTTATAAACTTTAATATAACTTAAAACAACTAGCTGTTTAATTTTGCTTGATATGCCGTGGCATATAATTTTAATTTTTTTATCATAGAAGTCAACCCATTTGCTCTTGTGGCAGACAAATGCTCTTTTAGGCCAATTTGGTCAATAAAATCTGTGTTTGAATTTAAAATTGCAGTAGGGGTTTGGTTGTTAAAGGTTCTTATCAAAATAGCAATAATACCCTTGGTGATAATAGCATCACTATCTGCAGAGAAAACCATTTTGTCTCCCTTGAGCTCTGCGTCTAACCAAACTTTTGATTGACAACCTTTAATAACTCTATCATCGGTTTTGTTTTGCTTGTCTATAAGGGGTAAAGATTTCCCCAAATCTATCATGTACTCATAGCGCTGCATCCAGTCATCAAACATCGCAAATTCTTCTATTAGCTCTTCTTGTATGGCTTTAATGGTCATGGTTATTGTTTGTTTTTAAGGGCCGTAAGCAGTGGCTTTTTTTCTATCCCTGAATACAAGGTAAGGGTTCCGTTTGAAATATCAAATGACCCAACATTTTTTAAAACCCTTTGTATAGCATACTCATTTTTCATTGCTCCATCACAATACATTTTTGTTGAGGTAAGTTGCCCTATATTTAAAGAGCTAGCATCTTGAGTGTACTTTCCTGAAAAATCATTGCATCCAGCATTTCCCCATATTTTATTATCTCCCTTGTTAAACTCCAGCAGGGCTGTTGGAGAGATCTTCTCTCCATTAATAGTAAGTACAGTGAAAACTCCAGCCAATTGTGCTGATGGTGTATCTGCAACTACTTTTTTTGTTTGATTGCACCCACATATTAAAAAGCAAAGAGCTATGGAGGTAAAAATTAATTTTTTCATAACTGATTTATTTATGATAGCATCATTTTAGCTTTCTCAACGGCAGCAACAAAGATGTCAATCTCCTCTATGGTGTTGTAAAAGGCAAAAGATGCTCTTACGGTTCCAGATATATTAAAGAAATCCATAATAGGTTGTGTACAGTGTTGCCCTGTACGAACTGCAACCCCAAGTTTATCTACGATGGTTCCAATATCATAGGGGTGAATACCTTCTATGTTAAAGGAAATTACAGATGTTTTCTCTTTTGTTGTACCGTAAATTTTCAACCCATCAATGGCTAATAATTTTTTTGTAGCATAGTCTAAAAGAGCGCCTTCATGTTTTGCAATAGCGTCAAAACCTATAGCGTTAAGGTAGTCAATGGCAGCTCCAAAAGCAATGCCTCCACAAACATTTGGCGTTCCTGCTTCAAATTTATGAGGAAGTCCTGCGTAGGTTGTTTGCTCAAAAGTTACTTGATCTATCATTTCTCCACCTCCTTGAAAAGGCGGTAGTTTTTCAAGCCAAGCTTCTTTTCCATACAACATACCAACTCCCGTTGGGCCGCACATTTTGTGCGCGGAAGTAACATAAAAGTCACAATCTAATGTAGTCAAATCTGGCCTTATGTGTGAGCAAGATTGCGCGCCATCTATAAGTATGGCCGCACCTACTTGGTGTGCCTTTTGGGTCATAAACTCAATAGGGTTTATAGTACCCAAGGTGTTTGAAATATGATTCACAAAAACTAGTTTTGTTTTTAAGCAGAGTAACTCTTGGTAGGCCTCCATATCTAGACCCCCTTCTTGATTCATTGGGATTACTTTTAAGATAGCTCCCGTAGTCTTGCAAAGCATTTGCCAAGGCACAATATTTGAATGGTGCTCTAATTGTGAAACAATAATTTCATCACCCGCAGAGAGGATGCTTGCAAAACCATTTGCCACAATATTTATACCGTGGGTGGTTCCAGAAGTGAAAATCACCTCGTGTGGTTTGGCAATCCCAAAATGCGTTTGTATTTTTTTTCTAGAGGCTTCATATACATCTGTAGCTTCTTGAGAAAGGGCATGAACTCCTCTGTGTATATTTGCATTATAGTTTGAATAGTAATCTACAATAGAGTCAATAACCTGCTGAGGTTTTTGAGATGTTGCTGCATTATCTAAATACACAAGCGGCCTCCCATTTACTTTTCTTGAAAGTATGGGGAAGTCTTTTCTTATTGCAGTTACATCAAACATATATGCTTTGTTTTAGATTAACTTAATAATCTGTTTATAGCTCTGTCCAGTTTCAGTAAAGAACCTCAAGAGGATATTTTAACTAGACGATACTACTGGAGAGCCAACTATATTTTAAACCATTAAAGGTCAAACCCTAAATTAACACCAATTTTGTTGGCAATTAATTTATTGATACGCTCTTTTAATTCAGGAATTTTAACACTCTCTAATACGGTATTAGCGAAGGCATACATAAGTAATGCTCTAGCTTCTTTGTTTGCAATACCACGAGAACGCAAATAAAATAAGGCATCTTGGTCTAGCTGGCCAATGGTGCATCCATGAGAGCATTTTACATCATCTGCAAAAATTTCTAGCTGCGGCTTTGCGTTAATGGTTGCTTTATTACTAATTAAAATATTATTATTTTTCTGAAAGGCATCAAGTTTTTGAGCCTGTTTCTCTACGTATACTTTACCGTTAAAAACGCCTGTAGAACTATCATCAAAAACGCCTTTATAATCTTGATGACTTTCACAGTTTTCGGCAATATGATGTACAAGGGTGTTGTGATCCACATGTTGCTTGTCTTCAATCATGGTAACTCCGTTAAGTATAGAATCACAGTGTTCTCCAAGCTGCTTAAAGCTAAGGTTGTTACGGGTTAGTTTTCCACCAAACGAAAAGGTATGAACACTACAAATACTCTCGCGTTGTTGCTGTATAAAGGTGCTATCAATCAGTGATGCATTTTGCGTGTCGTTTTGGATCTTATAATAATCTACATTCGCTCTTTTTTCTAAGAATATTTCGGTAACACTATTGGTAAGCACTTCGTTATCGTTTAGGCTTTGGTGACGCTCAATGATTTGAACATGTGCGTTTTCTTCTACAATAATTAGATTACGGGGCTGCAACATGGTAGCCGCTTCTGTTCCTGTAGCAAAGTTTATAATCTCAATGGGTTTTTGCGCCTCCTTGTGTTTTGCAATACGTATGTAGGCTCCTTCTTTTGCAAAAGCTGTGTTTAAACAGGTGAGACTATCTGAGTTAGCAGCTTTGTTAAAATAAGTCTCAATGATAGAGCTGTACTTAGATTTATTAAGCGCAGATGACATCAAACAAACATCTATAACGTCATGTGTGATCTGTGACAAAAAAGAACTGTACACACCATCTATAAATATAACTTTGTAAGTATCTATGTCATTAAGGAAGTATTTTTTTACGTCTTTAAACTCTATTGCAGTATCGTTTTTTGGAAAGATGCTATACTCTTTGTTTAGTAAAGCATTTAGGGATGTGTATTTCCATGCCTCCTCTTTTTTGCTAGGAAAACCCTTAGTCTCGAAAGACTTCATGGCTTTATTGCGCACATCGTGTAATGGCGAATCTGCTTGCAAGTGATCTTCAAAAGCAAGGTATGAGGATTGTAATTTTTCTTTTAAACTCATTTTTTAGTTCAGAATTTTTGGTGCTATGGCTAGTTAAACCAATTCCTCTTTTATCCAGTCATATCCTTTTTCTTCTAGCTCATAAGCAAGTTGCTTTGTGCCAGATTTTACAATTTTACCGTCCATTATAACATGTACAAAGTCTGGAACTATGTAGTCTAGTAATCTTTGGTAGTGTGTAATAACAATAACTGCATTGTCTTTATTTTTAAGTTTGTTTACGCCGTTGGCAACAACTTTAAGGGCATCAATATCCAGTCCAGAATCTGTCTCATCTAGAATAGCTAGCTTAGGTTCTAGCATGGCCATCTGGAAAATTTCATTACGTTTTTTCTCTCCTCCAGAAAATCCAACATTAAGAGAACGAGATAAGAATTTGCGGTCAATTTCTAATAAATCGGCTTTTTCTTTAATCTTCTTTAACATCTCACTTGCCGGCATATCTTTAAGGCCTTTGGCCTTTCTGTTCTCATTGATAGCGGTTTTAATAAAGTTTGTAACAGAAACTCCAGGAATCTCTACAGGGTATTGAAAAGAAAGGAAAACACCCTTGTGAGCTCTTTCCTCTGCGTCCAACTCTGTGATGTCCTCTCCATCAATTGTTATGTGTCCTTTGGTAAGTTCAAACTCTTCTTTACCTGCAATAATAGAGGCCAAGGTGCTTTTTCCAGCTCCGTTAGGTCCCATTATAGCGTGCACTTCTCCTGCATTCACTGAAAGAGAAATCCCTTTAAGGATATCCTTTTCTTCTACACTTGCGTAAACATCTTTTATCTGTAACATATTATTTTTCTTCTACTTTTTTAATGGCTTTTTCACTTTTTTTTACCGCATCACCCTCTTTTATTTTAACATCTGCTTTGGCTGGTTTTGCGCTCACTTGTACAATATCGATAATGGTTAAAAACTCATCCCACGTTTCTATGTCTTGAGGCCCTGGAGCTAGTGTTCCAGTTACAATTACAGGAACCATATCATACACATCTTTTTTTGCAGGTGCTACCTTATCGGCTAATTCTTTCATTTTATCATCTACAACAACCCCATAAATAAAGTCAGTTCCTTTCAATACGGCTGCGCCTTCTGTGAATATAAACTCTCCTTTATAAACCGCAAGATTTGAGTTTTCTGTGGTAACTAAGGTTGTTTTTTGGTCGTTTTTACAAGCGCTAAGGCTTACAAATAGGGTGATAAGTACAATTATTTTTTTCATAATAATATTGTTTTTAGTTGTCTTTTTATCCAACAGAGCCTTCAAGGCTTATCTCTAATAGTTTTTGAGCCTCTACTGCAAATTCCATTGGGAGTTTGTTTAGCACTTCTTTGCTAAAACCATTTACAACAAGTGCAATGGCCTTTTCTGTGTCAATCCCTCTTTGATTACAATAAAATATTTGGTCTTCACCAATTTTACTAGTGGTTGCTTCATGCTCTATTTGAGCTGTTTTGTTTTTAACCTCTATGTACGGAAATGTATGCGCTCCACATTCATTACCCATTAGTAAAGAATCACACTGAGAGAAATTACGTGCATTCTCTGCGCTTGCATTTATTTTTACCAAACCACGATAACTGTTTTGAGATTTCCCTGCAGAAATACCTTTACTGATAATCGTGCTACGGGTATTTTTACCCAAATGAATCATTTTTGTTCCCGTATCTGCTTGCTGGTAATTGTTTGTTACTGCAATAGAATAAAACTCTCCAATACTGTTGTCTCCTTTTAAAATACAACTAGGATATTTCCAGGTAACGGCGCTTCCGGTCTCTACTTGTGTCCAGGATATTTTTGCGTTTTTTTCGCACAGTCCTCTTTTGGTTACAAAGTTATATACCCCTCCTTTTCCTTCTGCGCTTCCAGGATACCAGTTTTGCACTGTAGAGTATTTAATCTCTGCGTCATCTAGAGCAATAAGTTCTACCACAGCTGCATGTAATTGATTTTCATCTCTACTTGGTGCTGTACAGCCTTCCAGATAAGACACATAACTTCCTTGGTCTGCAATAAGGAGTGTTCTTTCAAATTGTCCTGTTCCTGCTTGATTGATTCTAAAATAGGTAGACAGTTCCATTGGGCATCTAACCCCCTTTGGAATATAACAAAAAGAACCATCGCTAAATACAGCACTGTTCAAAGAGGCATAGAAATTGTCTTTGGTGGGCACTACAGTTCCTAGATATTTTTTTACTAGCTCTGGATGCTCTTTAATTGCTTCAGAAATACTCATAAAAATAATACCCTTTTCACTGAGTGTTTTTTTGAATGTAGTTGCAACAGAAACAGAATCTACCACGATATCGATAGCGACATTATTCATTTTTTTCTGCTCATCCACAGAAATACCTAGCTTTTTGTACATCGCTAGTAGTTCTGGATCAACATCATCTAGTGTTTTATTTGGATCTACAGCTTTTGGAGCAGAGTAGTACGCAATGGCTTGAAAATCTGGTTTCTCGTAATTCACATTAGCCCACTGCGGCTCCTGCATAGACTTCCATACTTTAAAAGCGTCAAGCCTCCACTGGGTCATCCACTGCGGCTCCTGCTTTTTCTTTGAAATTGCTCGCACAATATCCTCGTTGAGTCCAATTGGAAACGTTTCGCTTTCTAAATCTGTGTAGAAACCGTATTCATATTCCTTTGTCTCAAGTTCTTTCTTTAAATCGTCTTCTGTATACTTACTCATATGCACTTATGAATCCCTTTGAAGAATTCTTAGTTTTAAATTATAGAGAGAATGATTCTCCGCAGCCGCAGGTTCTGTTGGCATTAGGATTGTTAAAAACAAATCCTTTACCGTTTAAACCGCCGCTGTATTCTAGGGTTGTTCCTACTAGGTATAAAAAACTTTTTTTATCTACTGCAATTTTAACGCTATTCTCTTCAAAAACCTTATCGTTTTCGCCAATACCACCATCAAAATCTAACTCATAAGAAAGTCCTGAACAACCACCGCTCTTTACACCAACGCGTACAAAGTCTACGTCAATGCTAAAGCCATCTTCTGCCATTAATTGCGAAATTTTAATTCGCGCTGTATCGCTTACTTTTATCATAAATTAGAATTCATCTAAATTAGGGTGCAAATATACGATATAAACCTCTTTTTTATACCCAATAAAATATTAAAAATCTATGACACAATAAGGGGGTTTGTTGTAACCACCTTAGGCTTGAATCCTATTTTTGTATAATTTAGAAAGTACTTGTTAGAGAATTATATCAGTAAACGACACAAATATACTTGCTTAGTTTGGGTTTTGGTATGCAGAATTGTTTGCCAGGCTAGGGTCAGAGAGGGTTAACAAAAAAGCCTTTAAGGCAGCTTTTTCCTGGGGTGTAAGTTGCACTCCGCCCTGGGCAACAGTTTTCATTAATGGATCTATGGTGGGGCTAAAAACAAGGCCTTCACTGTAGTGGTCTATCACCTGGTCTAGTGTCTGAAAGCGGCCATCATGCATGTAAGGAGCGGTGTAGGCTAGATTGCGCAATGTTGGAGATTTAAACAATCCAAATTGGGCAGGATCTCCAGTGATATCTCCAAGACCAAGGTCTGTAAAATTTTCATCTAGACCATTGTTATGGAAATCATTGTCTGTCCATAGTGGGTTACTAGGGCTTCCATGACAATGAAAACAATCTCCACGATTTTCATCTAAAAAAACAGCAAGACCTTGCTCCTCTAGAGGGGTTAGTGTTGCTTGTCCTAAAAGATAATTATCAAACTTAGCATCTGCAGAAACCAGTGTGCGTATAAACTGTGCAAGGGCTTTAGCAACCAGCTCTTGAGATATTGTGCTTGTTCCAAAGGCATTAGAAAATGCAGTGACATACCTAGGGTCTGTTTGCAGTGTTTGCTCAACGTTTGGCCAAGTGTTGTGCATTTCTATTTCATTGACAACAGGTTCTAAAACCTGCTCTTCTAGAGAATTGGCGCTACCGTCCCAATTAAATTTATTGTTTGTGTTCCAAGCAATGTTAACAATAGGCATCGAATTTCTAAACCCGGCAATACCATCTATACCTATGCTATATCTGCGCTGGTCACTAAAACCTTGATTGGGTTTATGACAACCAGCACAGGCCAAGGTGTTGTCTGCAGATAATTTTTTTTCATAAAACAATGCTCTTCCAAGGGCAATTCCTTCTTGTGTGAGCTGGTTATTAGCAGGTATTTCTGGAGGAGGCAGTAATTGCGAGAAAATTGCTGGAATAGCAATATTTACGGGTGTAGGTGAGTACCCTTGATTTTGGTTGTCATCCTCACCGCATGAGATAGCGATACAAAGAAGGCAAAAAATAAAAAGGATTTTTTGTATCATAAAATAATAATTAATCACCCATATTACTTGCTAGAGAAAATACGTTTTGACCATTTTCTTGCATCATTTTTTGGGCGGTGTAGTTTCCCATAAGTAATCCATTAAGCTCACTTAAATTCCAAAGGTTAGGATTTTCAAACCACTGGTCAATGTGCATGTTAACATTAATTTGAGTAGCGCCCTGGGTAACAGTTATTTCGCCTAAATCTATTTCTATAGAGGTGTCCTCTCTTGTGTTTTCTGGGCCAGGGTTTTGGACAGCGCTAATAGTGTGGTAAGCATATAGATAAGGCTCGTCAGGGGTGTCACCTGGGTCTAACCATCTTCCTTCCAGTTGCATGTAATGATATCCTCCACCAAGGTTCTCTGGCACATTCCAAGATGCTGCGTTTAAATCTGGGTATACACTCGAGGTGTTTGAAGCCTCAGTAAAACCGAAGCGCATTTTTAAATTATAAGCCCCCGGGGGCAGTAAAACATCATTAATTGTAAGACTATTGTCTTGACTTAGATCAACAAGGTGATAGTCTTTTACTAGTGTTTTAATACCATCTTGGTTGGTGAAGCTCACCTGAGATATCAAATAACGAAGCCTTGTGATGCTCAGTGATGTGCCAAAGCCGTTTGTGTATTGTATGGTATTAAAGTTTGAGGAAACTACCGTATTTTCATAAAAGCTGTGAAGAAAACCAACACTTACCGGGGTGTTTTGTTGGGCTTGATCATCATCGTTTTTATCACAAGCCACAAAGGGCAAAACTAGCAATACTAAAAAGACAGATTTTTTAAACATTTGGGAGCTTATTTTATTTTAATTAATAACGCATCTTGGCTTCCTTTATTTTCTGGTATATCTATATCGTTGCTTTCTGTAGATCCTACAATGAGTAGTTTATTGTCTTGAGTCTCTAGTATAGCGTTGGCAAAATCCAAAGAAGAACCTCCAATGATATAATTAAATTTGAGATTTCCATTTGTATCAATTATAAATACCCAGGCATCGTTTTGACCCCTATTCATAAAACCGTCCATGGAGCTTCTTGTATTACCTACGATGGCAAAATTTCCGTTTTGTAACCCTATAATACTCTTTGCAGAATCAAAGGCTGCTTCGCCATATGTTTTTTCCCAAATGATAGCTCCACTAGGTGAGAATTTTACCACCCAAGCATCTGCGTTTCCGTTTAAAGCGCTAACATCACCATCTGTACTTCTGGTATCTCCAACGACGATATAATTTCCATCTTCAGTTTTAGTAATACCATACCCTTGGTCTATCTCACTTCCTCCTAGAGATTTGGTCCACAATTTATCTCCATTGCTAGCAAGGCGAACCATCCAAAAGTCATAGGATCCTTTATTGTCTGTAATGTCAAAATCTGTACTCTCTGATCCTCCAATCATAATAAAACCACCATCGTCGGTCTCTACAACATCGTAGCTTCTATCATTGCTGGAGCCCCCAAAGTAGCGCCTCCAGATAGTATCTCCGTTTTGGTCCATGAGGATGCCCCAAAACTCTCCAACACCATGCAAGGTAGCCTTAGAGGGTGCTGCCATTTTACCATCATCATTTCCTTGATTTCCACTTGCTGAAACATCAAAAAAGCCCGTTACAAAAAAGTTTCCGTTGGCAGTCTGGATGATTTTAAGGGCTTGGTCTGACCCTGAAAAGCCATGTGTTTTTTCCCAGGAAATTTCTCCTTGAGCGTCTAGTTTTGTTATCCAGTAGTCTTGAAATCCTTCGTTGTTTGAAACATCTCCATCACTACTTGAGCTGTAGCCGCATACAATAAAGCCGCCATCTGCAGTATTGATTAAACTTGTAGCTGTATCTGTGTTAGAGCCTCCGTATACTTTATTGAAGACAATATCACCTTCCTGTGTTGTTTTTAACAGCCAAAAATCATCATCAGTACCATTTTTTCCTGTAATGTCTCCATCTGTACTATCTGTGGTGCCCATTAAAACATAGCCGCCATCGCTGGCCTGTACAACAGATATAATGGTCTCATTTTGACTACCCCCAAAGGTTGTAATAAAGTCAATTTCTCCCAAAAAATCTTCTGGATTTGGTGCTGGCAGATTTACCCCGTCGTCATTAGAGCAAGACCCTAGTAATGCTAATGAAAATATAAATAAAGCTGCAAATTTTCTCATTGTGTTTAATTAATAATTAGACGTTTGGTAGTCTCTTCGTTGATTTTAATGAGGTACATCCCACCAATTAAAGAGGTGATATTAATATTTTTTGAGGATGTTGCATCAAATACCAAATTTAAAACGCGTTGCCCAAGGATGTTAAAAATCTCTACAGATTCTATTGGCTCACTAGTAGCTGTAATTGTAATATTTTCTTTTGCAGGGTTTGGAGCTATTTCAAAATCAATTAGTGTTACATCTGCTGTCCCTAGACTTGGATCTCTTACTAAAAAGAACCCGCTATCTATATCACTAATAACGATGTTACCACTGGCAAAAAATGGGTACACGTTCCATGCTCCATTAAAATTTGCACTATCACTATCTGGGTATGTATCAAAAAAGCCAACTTCTGTAATATTTTCATTACCAATTTGTGAGATATCAAGAACTCTCATCCCAGCTCTGTAGTTAGATAAATAATACTTGTCACCCACCACATAACCATTGTGGTCTATAGCCTCTGTAGGACCTTCATACTCGAAATGAAACGATGGATTGTCTAAGTCTTCAAAATCTAAAATGATGGTTCTTGTGTTAAATCCAACGTTTAGCTCGTCAATTTCATCTCCTACAATAAAATAGCGTTGGTCTTCTGTAAACCACCCCTGGTGAGTGTAAGCTACATTTGAGTAGGATATTGTAGAAAGGCTATTCGGATTGTTTTTATTTGTAATATCTACAATTGCGATTTCATTTTCATTACTCCCAATCATGATTTCTTTCCCAAGATGCTCTGTGTCTGGCCCAGAATAGGTAACCACCTGCACGTCATGGCTGTATGAGTCATCACTGTAACCGCCAGCTGGTGTGGGGTTTGTTGGGTCTGAAATATCTATAAAATGAGGGCCGCCATTATAGGTTTGTGTTCCAACAGCATAGGCATACCCCGTATCTTCATTTATAAAAATGTTATGACACCTTCCAAATTCTTCATAAAGAGTATCTTCCTCAAAATTTTGAGGAGGGTTAGACACATCTCTTAATCTGGTTAAATCAAAAACTTGCATTCCGTGATCACTAATTTCACTTACAACATAGGCATGGTCTTGATATACCTTTATATCTCTCCAACTTTGTCCAGAATCTAAAAAACCATTTGTTGTGATTAATTTCCCAACATAAATTGGGGCTATTGGGTTTGAAATATCAATAAAGGCTGTTCCGTTATTAAGTCCCATAATAGCATATTCTTTGCCAGTTTGAGAATCTGTCCATCCCCAAGAGTCATTTCCTTCAAAGGCGTCCATTTCATCCAGGCTTATAAAAGACTGAAGATCATAGCCATTACATGGATAATCCCCTGCAGTTCCGTTGGTGCAAGGTGTTTGCCCAGACATGCTAATGATGGATAAAAAAGACAAAATAATTAGTGATTGTTTCATTTTCAGAATTTTTTATTGTAAACCTAATTAATAAGTACTATTAAAATGCCTAAAGTGAGTTTATTATTAGACAAACATATTAAAAATGAAATACAAAGCCAGGGCTATTGACGTTTTGCAAACACATGACAACGTACATCTCACAATGGTCACACATGCCAATTACCCAGATACAATCAATTAAAGGAGTATAAATTTTAGAAATAGTAATACCATCTGCAATACAAGCCCTATTTTTGCCCAACATAAATAACCACTCATGTTAGAAAATAAAGATTCTTTAAAAACACCCATTTCTTCAATGGGGGAGTTTGCGCTAATAGAGCACCTCACCAAACATTTCGATGTTAAGCAAAGCTCAACAATAAAGAGCATTGGAGATGATGCTGCTGTTATTGACCACAAAAAACAAACGGTGGTAACCACAGATTTGTTGATTGAAGGAGTACATTTTGATTTGAGCTACATGCCTTTAAAGCATTTAGGGTATAAGAGCGTGGTTGTTAATGTGAGCGATATTTTTGCCATGAACGCAACGCCTACTCAAATTACAGTTTCTATTGCCGTTTCAAATAGATTTCCGGTAGAGGCCCTAGAGGAGCTATATGCAGGTATTGCTACTGCTACCAAATATTACAATGTAGATGTAATTGGAGGAGACACAACATCATCTACCCATGGGCTTATGATAAGCATTACGGCTCTTGGAGAAGTTGACAAAAAGCAGGTGGTGTACAGAGATGGCGCAAAAGAGAATGATTTGGTCTTGCTCACTGGAGATCTGGGCGCAGCCTATTTGGGCCTTCAGATTCTAGAAAGAGAGAAGCAGGTGTTTCAAGTAAACCCAAACTCACAACCAGACTTAGAGCCTTATTCATATTTGATAGAAAGACAATTAAAACCAGAGGCTAGAAAAGACATTCCTGCCCTATTAAAAGATCTGGGGGTAAAACCCACCTCAATGATTGATGTAAGTGATGGGCTTTCTTCTGAAATATTACACATCTGTAAGCAGTCTGAGGTTGGGTGCACAATTTATGAAGATAAAATACCTCTAGACCCTCAAGTAATTACCACCTCTGAGGAGTTTAATATGGATAGCACAACAATTGCGCTTAATGGAGGAGAAGACTATGAGTTGTTATTTACCATCTCTCAAGAAGATTATCCTAAAATAAAAGCCAACCCCAACATGACAGTAATAGGTCATATTTTAAAGCCTACAGAAGGAACTCACCTTATCACTAGAGACAATACCAAAATACCTCTTATTGCAAGAGGTTGGAGTGCTACTCAAGAAAACGAGTAAGATTTTTTTACAGCAGTTAAACAATACCCTGCAATAGGGCAATAACCTCTGGGCCATTGGTTAACCAACTCATGTGGCCACTCTCAATTGGGTGGAGGGTTGTATTGGTTTGTTTTGACACCCTAACAATATCTTGAAGGGGTATAATAAGGTCTAACGCTCCAGCAATAATATGCTTTTCACAGGGGATTTTTTTTAGTATTGTACGTCTGTCTTTTCTATCACGCATTGCTTTAATGGCAGCTGTAACACCATTTGCTGAAATATGCAGGGCTTCATTTTTAAGGCCCTTAATAGCCAAGGTGTGTTTGGATTTTTCTTCAGCACTAAATAGATTGCCGATGGCCATGGTGATAAAGGCATCTTTATTTTTATCAATAATAGTTAGGGCTCTATCTCTGTTTTCTTTTCGTGAAGCGCTATCTGGTGTAGGGCTTGAGTTTAGTAAAATTAGTTTGTCCAGTTTTTTTGGAAATAATTCTCCAAAGGCCAAAGCTACATAGCCGCCCATAGAATGCCCCAAGAGTGTCGCGCTTTTAAAATTCTCAAATGCTAATACCTCACAAACTATAGTTGCCATGGCTTCCATGGTGAGTGTTTTATTGGGCACACCGCTTTGCCCAAACCCTGGAAGATCTAACATAAGCACAGTATTTTTTTTAGATAATACGGCGGCTATTTTTTGCCACATTGTACTACTTTCCAGAAATCCATGTAGCATCACAATTACAGGACCCGCGCCTTGTTTGTGATAATGTATTTGGGTATTGTGGTAGTGAAAAATCATTTTGGTATATTGAAGCTCGGTTACAAAAATAGCCATTAACAAGATTCTTTTCTATGAATTACACCAAACAAACATACCTTGTTGCATTTGCTTTGTTTTCCTTGTTTTTTGGTGCAGGAAATTTAATATTGCCTCCCTTTTTAGGCTATAATGCCGGGAGTAGTTGGGTGTGGGTGGCCATTGGTTTTGCGCTTTCTGCAGTAGTAATACCCATTTTGGCTATTTACGGGCATTCGCGATTGCAGGGAACTCTTTTGGATTTTGCCAATAAGGTTTCTCCCAAATTTGCAATACTATATGCCATTATCATATATAGTATATGTGTTAGCTTGCCTTCTCCTAGAACGGCATCTGTTGCCTACCAAATTGCTGTTGCACCTTATTTTGATATTTCTTCTCTAAGTATAAGTGCTATTTATTTTACGTTGGTACTGGTCTTTGCCTTAAATAGGACCCGTATTTTAAGTCTTATCGGTACGTTTTTAACCCCTTTAATTGTACTGTTACTTTTACTAATAATTGCTTTAGGCTTTTTTGCAGATTTGGCGCCTATGGGGAATACTATTTTTGAAAACACATTTACTGAAGGGGTTTTGGAGGGCTATCAAACCTTTGATGCACTTGGAGGTGTTGTAGTTGGAGGCGTAATTGTAATTTCACTGGCCTTGCAAGACAAGTACAATTATCAAGAAAAAAAACGCATGATTGCCCGTTCTGGGCTTCTAGCTGGCATAGGGTTGTTTTTAGTTTATGGAGGCCTTATTGCACTTGGAGCTTATTACAGCGGAAATTTGCAAGTCACCGAGCGAATAGATTTACTCAATATATTAAGCACAAACACCTTGGGGGATTATGGCACTGCTTTTTTAGGGGTGTTGGTAGCATTGGCATGCTTCACCACTGCTGTTGGCATAGTAACAGGAACTGCAGATTTTGTAAAGGGGATTGCCAAAAACACTCCATGGGCCTATACAATTACCTCAATTATGGGCTGTATTATAGGTGTTTTGGTAGGGCAATTTGATGTTCGTTTTATTATCAATGTAGCCTTGCCAGCCTTGATGATAATTTACCCAATTACCATTGTGCTAATTATACTTAACAGCATACCCACAGGGCTTGCCTCTGCCTTAATTTTTAGAGCTGTTACGATAACTACCTTTGTTTTTAGTATTCCAGATTTTTTGGAATTTTTCATGAGCCCAGGATCTTTAGATAGTGTTAAACAATGGATTCCATTTGCAAAACAAGGGATGGGCTGGGTGCTGCCAGGGCTGCTGGTTTTTATAAGTGTAAATATATATAATCACACAAAAAAAACAAAACCAGCAGACGGCTAAGAGTTCATGAGATTCTCAATTTCATCTGCTAAAATTGGGATATTTCTCATTAAATTAAATGGGGCTCCAGTTTGTTGTATTACAACATCATCTTCAAGTCTAATACCAAAACCTTCTTCTGGGATATAAATACCAGGCTCTACCGTGAATACCATATTTGCCTGCATAGGCTCCCAAAGTAATCCATAATCATGGGTGTCTAATCCCATGTGGTGAGATGTACCATGCATAAAATATTTTTTGTAGGCTGGCCAGTCTGGGTTTTCATTTTTAACATCGGCCTTATCTATAAGCCCTAGACCTAGTAATTCGCTGGTCATAATATGCCCTACTTCTTTATGGTATTCTTTCCAAAGCGTTCCAGGAACTAGCAATTTAGTTGCCTGCTCTTTAACACTGTTTACAGCGTTGTAAACTGCTTTTTGTCTAGCTGTATATCTACCACTAACAGGAATAGTTCTAGACATATCACTACTGTAGTTTGCGTATTCTGCACCAACATCTAGCAAGATCAAATCACCCGCTTTACATTGTTGGTTATTTTCAATGTAGTGTAATACATTGGCATTATTTCCACTAGCCACAATTGGTGTGTATGCGAATTTCTTAGAACGATTTCTTAAAAACTCATGCATAAACTCTGCCTCAATATCAAACTCCCAAACACCAGGTTTTACAAATCCTAAGACTCTTCTAAACCCTTTTTGTGTAATGTCACAGGCTTGTTGAATTAAAGCGATCTCAATTGGGTCTTTTACAGCGCGTAATCGTTGCAAAATAGGATTGCTCTTTGCCCAGGTGTGTGCAGGAAAACTTGCTTTGGTTTTTAGTATAAAACGGTCTTCTCTTGTTTGTGTTTCAATAGCTGCCCTGTAATGCTCATTGGTGTTAAAATAAATCGTGTGGCTTTGCGCCATAAGCTCTCGCATTATTTTATCAAAATCTTGCAGCCAATACACTGTTTTAATACCGCTTACCTCAAGAGCTCTTTCTTTGGTAAGTTTCTCTCCTTCCCAAATTGCAATGTGCTCGTTGGTTTCTTTTAAAAATAAAATTTCTTTGTGATCTGGGTTAGGACACTCTGGAAATAGCACTAAAATACTTTCTTCTTGATCTACGCCACTTAAATATAAAATATCTCTTGCCTGCTCAAAAGGCATCGTGCTATCTGCGCCAATTGGGTATATGTCATTACTGTTAAATACGGCCAAACTCGAGGACTTCATTTGAGCCATAAAGTTTTTGCGGTTTTTAATGTAAAGCTTTGAATCTATTTGGTGATATTTCATAAATAGTGATGTTTTAATACTACGCGATTTCAAAAGTAAGGATTGCAATTTTTATTCAATACGCCAAAGGGCGTTATTTTATAATTGGGTTTACGATTTGGCTAAAAAACTAGGCTATGACCAACAAAAATTTTCAAAATTTTGAGTTAAGAAAGCCTCTTTAGGGTGTTAAAGATACTAAAAGTATGAGATTAATATAAAAATCAAACAGCCCTAACCGTGTTAAACTTCCTAAAATAATTTTGAGGTGATTTTAGCTTTCTGTATTTTACATTTTTTAAACCAATCAAATGAAAAAATACATTCTCCTAGTGCTTGTTTTTACGACCTATTTTGGTCTTGCTCAACAAGCTCCATCTGCTTCAGATACAGTGCTTGCTTCTTTACAAGAAAAACAAACACTCACAGAAAACTCTCTTGTTAAAAACCTTCCTTTTACCAATATAGGACCTACCATTATGAGTGGCCGTGTGGTAGACTTGGCTGTAAACCCCAGCAATCCAACAGAGTTTTATGTTGGTTATGCTAGTGGTGGTGTTTGGCACACTGTAAATAACGGTACCACATTTACACCTATTTTAGACAATAGCCCTACCCAAAATGTAGGTAGCTTGGCTGTAGATTGGAACACAAAAACTATTTGGGTAGGGACTGGAGAGGTGAATTCCTCTCGTTCAAGTTATGCAGGTATTGGCCTTTTGCGCTCCTCTAACAATGGAGACACTTGGGAGCATCTAGGGCTTGCAGATAGCCACCATATAAGTAAAATAATAATAAACCCAACAAACCCAAAACATGTGGTAGTAAGTGTTGTGGGGCATTTGTACTCTAAAAATGATCAGCGCGGAGTATACAAAACTACAGATGGTGGTGTTACTTGGGAACAAACACTTTTTGTAAACAATCAAAGCGGTATTATAGAGATGGACGCAGCTCCAAATAATTTTAATATCATGTTTGCCTCCTCTTGGGATAAAGACCGTAAAGCCTGGAATTTTAGAGGTAGCGGCTCAGGTAGTGCTATCTATAAAAGTACAGACGGTGGTAGCTCATGGGTAAAGGTTTCTAGTCCTAAAAGTGGTTTTCCAACAGGAGAAGGTGTGGGGCGTATTGGTCTTGCTGTTTTTGACGAAAATACAATATATGCTGTGCATGACAATCAGGCCAGAAGAGAAGATGCAGGATCTTCTCGCAAATCAGGAGGTTTGTCTAAAGAGCAATTTAAAACCATGACCCGTGAAGCTTTTTTAGCCCTAGATAACAAAAAACTTAATGCATATTTAAAAAATAACGGCTTTCAAGAAAAATACAGGGCAGATAACGTAAAGAGTATGGTACGCGGCGGGGGTGTTGCTCCTGCAGATCTAGCAACCTATCTGGAAGATGCAAACGCAATGTTGTTTGACACCCCTGTAATTGGCGCAGAGGTTTATAAAAGTATAGACGGCGGGCTTACTTGGAGTAAAACTCATGAGGGCTTTTTGGACGGTATTTATTACAGTTATGGGTACTATTTTGGTAAAATACACGTAGATCCAAGCAATAAAGACGGCATCTACATCTATGGTGTGCCTATTTTAAAATCTAAAGATGCAGGTAAGACATTCAGCTCTATTTCTGCCCCAAATGTACACGCAGATCACCATGCGTTATGGATCAACCCAAACAAGCCAGGACACTTAATTAACGGAAATGACGGAGGTGTTAACATTAGCTATGATGATGGTGCAAATTGGATTAAAAACAACCAACCCGCTGTGGGGCAGTTTTATGCCATACACGTAGATAACCAGGAGCCTTACAACGTATATGGAGGCCTCCAAGACAATGGAGTTTGGGTAGGCGCTCATACCTATCAAAAGAGCCCTAGCTGGAAGCAAAACGGGAAATACCCATATGAGTTTATCATGGGAGGAGATGGCATGCAGATACAAACAGATGCTCGAGATAGCAACGTGGTATATACAGGATTTCAATTCGGAAATTATTTTAGGTTAAACAGAGCGGATAATACTCAAACCTACATCCAGCCTAAGCATGAGTTGGGGGATAGCCCCTACCGATTTAATTGGCAAACACCTATTTTACTAAGTTCACACAATCAAGATATTTTATATTTAGGAGGCAACAAATTAATGCGCTCCATGAACAGGGGAACAGACTGGACTGCAATTTCTGAAGATTTAACCAGCGGCGGTGAGCAAGGAAATGTTGCCTACGGAACCCTAACTAGTATCGATGAGTCTAAATTTCAGTTCGGGTTGTTGTACACCGGGAGTGATGACGGGAAGGTCTTTGTGTCTCAAAACTCAGGGAGTGACTGGCAGGATATTTCTACCACATTACCAAAAGATCTTTGGGTCTCTCGTGTTGTAGCCTCGATGCATGAAAAGCAGCGCGTGTATGTAACACTCAACGGTTATCGCTGGGATGATTTCACGCCTTATGTATATATGAGTGATAATTATGGAGCATCTTGGACAAATATTTCAAATAATTTACCGCTCGCTTCGGTAAACGTAATTAGAGAAGACCCAGCAAACCCGAATATCTTATACCTAGGTACAGATAATGGTGCATATACTTCTTTTGATAACGGCGCTTCTTGGAACCCTTTTTATGAAGGATTACCAAATGTGGCGGTACATGACTTGACAATTCAGGCCAGAGACAAACACCTTTTGCTAGGAACTCATGGGCGTAGTATTTATAAGGCAGATATTTCTTTGCTGCAGGGTATTTCAGAAAAAACAATGGGCAGTCTCATGCTTGCAGATATTGCGAGTGTAAGGGCGAGTCGTCGTTGGGGGAGCACAGGATTTAATAACTATGGAGCTTATTTTGAGCCAAGTGTGCCCCTACAGATTTTTGCTCCTTTAGGGGGTGAGGCCAAAATATCAGTAGCCCTAGAAAGTGGAAACGTTTTAAGCTCTTGGGAGGTTACTTTAACTAAAGGATTTAATGTTGTGCCTTACAACGCTAGTGTTTCTCAAAAGGGGAAAAAACAACTTGAAAAAGAAGATATCTCAACTTTTCAAGGAGCTAATGGCACATTTTATTTACCCAAAGGGAGCTATATTGTTGAGGTTTCTATAGGAGATTTTACAATAAATAAAACAGTAGAAGTAAAATAAATAAGCGCTGTTTAGGCATATCAATTCTAAATTGATAATAAACAAAAGCTATTGTTTGTTGATACGCAATTTGAGATGTATTTTTGTAAGTAGAAATTTAGAAAACTCAACCATAATGGGAATCATATCCTCTTCAATTGCTAGAAAAGTTGCCATGGCACTTTCTGGTTTGTTCTTAGTATTTTTTCTAGGACAGCATTTTGTTATTAACGCAACAGCAGTGCTCTCTCCAGACACTTTTAATAGTTGGTCCCATTTTATGGGAAACAACGGTCTTGTTCAAGGACTCTTGCAGCCAATACTTATTTTTGGAGTTGTTTTCCACTTTGTGATGGGCTTTATTTTAGAGCTAAAAAACAGAAGTTCAAGAGCGGTAAAGTACGCCTCTTATAAAGGAAGCACAAATGCAAGTTGGGCCTCTAGAAATATGATTATTTCTGGGTTGGTAATCCTGGCATTTTTAGGACTACACTTTTACGATTTCTGGATTCCAGAAATGATACACAAGTATGTTGAATCTCACCCAGAAGATCCAACTAGATACTACGCAGAAACAGTTCATAAATTTGAAAACCCAGTGCGTGTTGGGCTCTATGTAGTTTCTTTCGCGCTACTGGCCATGCATTTATGGCATGGATTTGCCTCGTCTTTCCAGAGTGTAGGTTTTAACAACAAATATTCTGTAGCATTAACCAGATTTGCCAAAGTATACGCAATACTAATACCTGTAGGGTTTATTTTTATTGCCATTTACTTGCATTTAAATCAACTCCCACACTAAAAACATCGCTATGTCTATATTAGATTCTAAAATACCTTCAGGACCACTAGCAGATAAGTGGACCAAGCATAAAAACGAAATTGACCTTGTAAATCCAGCAAACAAGCGTAACATCGATGTTATTATTGTTGGTACAGGGCTTGCAGGCGGTAGCGCCGCTGCAACTCTTGCAGAACTAGGCTACAACGTAAAAACATTTTGCTACCAAGATTCTCCAAGACGTGCACATTCAATTGCCGCACAAGGAGGGATTAATGCAGCAAAAAACTACCAAGGAGATGGAGATTCTGCCTACAGGTTGTTTTACGACACTGTAAAAGGGGGAGATTATCGCTCTCGTGAGGCAAACGTACATCGTTTGGCAGAAGTTTCAACAAATATTATAGACCAGTGCGTTGCCCAAGGAGTTCCTTTTGCAAGAGAGTATGGAGGTCTTTTAGACAATAGATCTTTTGGAGGGGTTTTGGTTTCTAGAACTTTTTATGCCAAAGGACAAACAGGACAGCAACTTTTACTAGGCGCTTATTCTGCAATGAACCGCCAAATCAACAGAGGTAAAATACAATCTTTTAACCGTCATGAAATGCTTGACGTTGTAAAAATTGATGGTAAAGCCAGAGGTATTATTGCGCGTAATCTTGTTACTGGAGAGATAGAACGCCACTCTGCCCATGCCGTTGTTTTGGCCTCTGGAGGCTATGGTAATGTATTTTATTTAAGTACAAACGCCATGGGTAGTAATGTTACTGCCTCTTGGAGAGCACACAGAAGAGGCGCTTATTTTGCCAACCCTTGCTATACGCAGATACACCCAACGTGTATTCCTGTATCTGGAGACCATCAGTCTAAACTTACCCTAATGAGCGAGTCTCTGCGTAATGATGGCCGCATATGGGTTCCTAAAAAGAAAGAAGATGCTTTGGCCATAAGAGAAGGAAGGCTTAAGCCAACCCAATTATCCGAAGAAGACAGAGATTATTACCTTGAGCGTCGTTACCCGGCCTTTGGTAATCTGGTTCCTCGTGATGTTGCATCACGGGCAGCAAAAGAATGTTGTGATGCAGGATTTGGTGTAAACAAGACAGGTGAAGCAGTATACCTTGATTTTGCAACAGCTATTGAGCGTTATGGAAGAGAAAAAGCATTAACAGAAAAAATTAGCAACCCATCTGAAGCAGATATATACAAAATGGGTGCTGCCGTTATTGAAAATAAATACGGGAATCTTTTCCAGATGTATGAGAAGATTGTAGATGAGAACCCCTACAAAACTCCTATGATGATTTACCCTGCAGTACATTATACAATGGGAGGGTTATGGGTAGATTACAACCTGCAAACCACCGTTGAGGGATTGTACGCAACAGGGGAGGCAAACTTCTCTGACCATGGTGCCAACAGGCTTGGCGCTTCTGCACTCATGCAAGGACTCGCAGATGGATATTTTGTATTGCCATACACCATTGGAGACTATCTCTCTAAAGATATTAGAACAGGAAAGATACCCACAGACACCAAAGAGTTTGACCAAGCAGAAAGCGAAGTTAAAGACCGCATCAATAAATTGATGTCTGGATCTGGAGAGCGTTCTGTAGATTATTACCACAAAACCCTTGGTAAGATTATGTGGAATAAATGTGGAATGTCTCGTAATGAAAAAGACCTTAAAGAAGCCATTGAAGAAATTTCTGCATTGAGAGAAGATTTTTGGAACAATGTAAAAGTTCCAGGAACAAAAGACACCTTAAACCAAGAACTAGAAAAGGCGGGCCGTGTTGCAGATTTCCTAGAATTAGGAGAGCTTTTTGCTAAAGATGCTCTTGATAGAAGAGAATCTTGTGGAGGTCACTTTAGAGAAGAGAGCGTAGAGCTAGATGGTGCTCAAAAAGGAGAAGCACTAAGAGATGATAAAAACTTCAAGTATGTTTCTGCCTGGGAGTATAAGGGAGCTCCAAAAGAGGCTTTACTTCATAAAGAAGAATTGAACTTTGAGAATATAGAATTGAAAACACGTTCATATAAATAAGATACAGATGAAACTTACACTTAAAATTTGGCGTCAAGAAAATGCAAATGCAAAAGGGGCAATACAAACCTATCCTATTGATGGGATAGAACCAGATATGTCTTTCTTGGAAATGTTAGACGTTTTAAACGAACAACTCATCAATCAAGGAGATATTCCTGTGGTGTTTGATCACGATTGTAGAGAAGGTATCTGTGGGTCTTGTTCTTTGCAAATTAATGGAGAGCCTCATGGTCCAGATAGATTGGTAACAACCTGCCAGCTACATATGCGTAAGTTTAACGATGGCGATACCATAGTTGTTGAGCCTTTTAGGGCCAAAGCATTTCCAGTAGTAAAAGATTTAATGATAGACCGCAGTGCTTTTGATAGAATACAGCACGCAGGAGGGTACATTTCAGTAAATACCTCAGGAAACACCATTGATGCAAATGCAATTCCTGTAAACAAAGAAAATGCTGATGACTCCTTTGCGGCTGCAACTTGTATTGGTTGCGGGGCTTGTGTGGCTGCTTGTAAAAACGCAAGCGCAATGCTATTTACCTCTGCAAAAGTATCTCAGTACGCCTTGTTGCCACAAGGGCAAGTGGAGGCCTCAGAGCGTGTGCTTAGCATGGTAGAACAGATGGATAAAGAAGGGTTTGGTAATTGCACCAACACAGGAGCCTGTGAGGTAGAGTGTCCAAAAGGAATATCACTAGAGAACATTGCCCGCATGAACCGCGAATACCTATCTGCAAGTTTAAAAGGATAAGCAAAATATATGTTGCCTATACATAAAAAAGCCAAGCAGAAATGCTTGGCTTTTTTATATTGCCCTTGGTGTGGTATCTTTACTATTCGCTTTTTTAATTAAAACACTATGAGTACATCCCTTTTTGACGCTATTAGAAACGCAGATGTTTCTACGGTAACTTCTTTAGTAAAAGAAAATCCTTCATTGGCCCAAGAAAAAGACCAGCGTGGTTCTACTGCGCTGCTGCTAGCTACCTATTATGGGCATATGGATATTGTAAGGGTTATTTTGCAGCACCCTCAAGATATAAACACTCAAGACGCCTCAGGTAATACAGCGCTTATGGGTGTTTGTTTTAAAGGCTACAGTGCCATTGCCAAGTTGCTCATTAAAAGCGGCGCAGATGTAAACATTTCAAATTTTAATGGAGCTACCGCTCTTATTTTTGCAGCTACCTTTAATAAGCCAGAAATTGCAGCACTATTGTTGGCTCATGGCGCAGATAAAAGTGCCTTGGATGATAAAGGCAACACTGCCCTAGAGCATGCTAAAATGCAATCCAGCGCCGCTGTTCTAGCTCTTTTAGAGGCCTAAGCTCATGAGTTCTCTCAAACTAAGGGTAAGTATAGTACAGTCTAACCTGCACTGGGAAAACCCACAGGCAAATAGAGCTCATTTTTCTAAAATACTCAGCCCACTGGCAAACACCACAGATTTAATTGTGTTGCCAGAGATGTTTACCACAGGGTTTTCTATGAATGCGCAGGAGCTTTCAGAGCCCCAAAATGGGCCTACTGTACAATGGCTTATTACAACATCAAAACTTCTTTCTTGTGCCATTGTAGGAACTATCATTATAAAAGATGGGGATGATTTTTACAACAGGTTACTTTTTGTAACCCCACTTGGAGAGATACACACCTATGATAAAAAACACACCTTTACCTTGGCCGGTGAGCATCATGTTTTCACATCTGGAGCTGCGCGTGTTTTTATTGAATATCTAGGGTTTAAAATTTGCCCATTGATATGTTATGATTTACGTTTTCCTGTTTGGGCCCGTAATAATGTAGGGTATGATGTGGTTTTGTACACTGCCAATTGGCCACAAAAGCGTATTGCTGCTTGGGATGTTTTGTTGCAGGCGAGGGCTATTGAAAACATGAGCTATTGTATAGGTGTAAACAGAATTGGCCAAGATGGAAATGGGCATATGTACCCGGGGCACTCTGCAGTATACGATTGTTTGGGTAAACAACTCTCTACCCAGGAGTATGAAACAGCTTTTATACAAACCATCACCCTAGATAAACAGCATATACAAAGCACTAGAGACGCCTTAGAGTTTCTAAAAGACGCAGATGATTTTACTTTAAGGTAAAGGTTTCACTCCAGCTCCAATTGGCGCGCAGTTCTATTATTGAAGGGTAGTACACCACCTTCTCTGGGGCAAGCTTATCAAGAAAGTTTCCTGGATCCCAAATTTTATTTTTGTTTTGATCCACAATAAGGCGAATAAAGTACTTTCCAGGGGTAATGTGCTTAAAAAATACAGGGGCATTTGCCTCTAGGTAGGTCTGTTTCACCACCTTAAATTTTTCATCAATAAGTTCTATAAGTAATGGAAACTCATCTGCATTATCAAGGGTAAGATTTAGAGACGCAAAATCTGCAATGGGTTTTACTTGTTGCCTATACACAATAGAGTCATTGGTGTTTGATAGGTAATCTGTCAAAGCGCCATTGCGCAGGGTGATGCTATAGAGCTGTTCTTCTTGTTTGTCAAAAACAATCTGGGCAGCATTTTCTTTGGTATTTATTTGCGCCACAAAATCTATGGCTAGGGAGTCTTTAGTAACTATAGAAATTTTCTCTGAGTTAATAGCAACTAGTGGTGTATTTGCTTTTAGTTTTAGGGTATCCCCTAAAGATATCAACCTATCGTTAATAGCCGTAAGGCGTAAAGAGTCTGAGTATAGTTCTCTAAAGCGCACCGTGGTAGTATCAATCTGTAGTTTGTTTTTTGTAACAAATACCAGAGAATCTTCAGTAACCTTTGGTTTAAACCAAAAGTTTAGGGTATCTCTACCAGGCTGTTTTATAATCCGGTATTGAAAATCCTCCTGCATTTGCGTGAGTAAGGTAATTTGATAATTGTCTGTTTTTCCCTCATACCCAAAAGAGATTCTATTGCTGCTCTCTAGCTTTGGGCGTGTTGGTTTAAAATCTGGCACTTCTTTAAACAGTCTTAACTCAAAGAGGCTGTCTGTAGGGATGGTAATAAGGTCTTTATAAAAGCCTATTTTATCTGTCTTAGGCTGGAAGGTATAGTTTCTAGTTTGCTCCTTTAGGGCGATGAGTTGGTAGGTTCCCTGCTTGAGATTGCTTAATTCAAAATTGTTTGTTTCATTAATGGTCGTGGTAATGTAGGTTGGTTTCTCTAGAAACACTAAGGAGTCTTTGTAAGACTGGTCTACTTGATATAAAGCAACAGTTGTTGGAAAATCTGTTACAGGAAGCAGGGCATCAATAGCAGTTCCTTTTAAAGTTAGGCTATCAATATAACTCCCTGTAGAAAACACATACTTATAATTTGGAAATAGATTTCCTTCATTATTGTCTAAAATACTATTTCCGAAGTTAAAACTATAGGTTGTGTTGTCTTTAAGGGTGTCTAGAATTTTTATTTTCAACACTTTAGAAACG
>Ga0209715_1000370_pt1 | contig 39688 bp, 50 predicted proteins | sample COGITO_mtgs_1205_2_FD_184809 | JGI IMG/M metagenome (GOLD analysis project Ga0209715, IMG submission 184809) | Pelagic marine microbial communities from North Sea - COGITO_mtgs_120503 (SPAdes) (version 2) | ecosystem: Environmental > Aquatic > Marine > Epipelagic ... | reverse complement strand
CCTCCGCACTTGCAATAATGATTGCCAAAAAAGGGTTTGAAGTACATTTAACAACAACCGACCCAGCTGCACATGTTCAAGATTTTATGAATCAAATGGATGAACTTCCGGAAAACTTAACTGTAGATCGTATCGACCCAAAACAAGAAACTCAGCGGTATATTAATAAAATCCTTGAGCAGAAAGCTGAAAAATTAGATGAGCAAGGTGTAGAATTATTATTAGAAGATTTAAAATCTCCATGCACAGAAGAAGTTGCGGTGTTCCATGCTTTTTCAAAAGCTATTAGACAAGCCAAAAAGAAGTTTGTTGTAATTGACACTGCTCCTACAGGGCATACGTTATTATTATTAGATACTTCTGGTAGTTATCATCGTGAAGTTATGCGAACTACTGGAATGGATTCTTCTAGAATTAAAACACCTTATATGTTTTTACAAGACAAAACTTTATCAAAAATCATACTTGTTTCCTTACCCGAGACTACACCTATGCGAGAAGCAGCAACCCTTCAAGAAGACTTAATTCGGGCTGGAATTAAACCATTTGCATGGGTGGTTAATCAATGTCTTTCCGCACAACCAGATATTAAAGACCCTCTTTTAAAAAGCAGAGCTTTGGCTGAAATAGAGATAATTAACACTATTGATAAGGAATTGACAGGAAATATTTATGGTATTCCATTTATTGCCGAAGAACAGTTATTACCCTCAATTTTAAAATTCTATTCGGATGAAGTTAGATTGTGAGATGGCATTTTTACTTAGTCGAATATCTGCATGACCATCTGAAAGCTTGTTATACTGCAGCAACATGAATGGCATATATCTGACCGTGCCACTAATTTCCGTTTAGTGACAGAGATTTGATTTTCAAACATTTACCAAAAAGAAAGATTATTGGTAAATGTTTGAACAATATTTAATTGGATACATCTTTTACTTTTGTCATAGAATATTGTTGCTTTTTACAAACACCTAAATTGTGGTTTATCGAACCAAATATTAACAAGATAACTTCTTTATTTTCAATGCAATACAAGAGTTTAGTCGTATGTAGTTCCCAAGGCACAAAACATCTAACTATAAAATGAAAAAAGGCTCTCAATTATTGAGAGCCTTTTTTGTACAAGGAAACCGACAAATATCGAACTTTATTATGCAGGATGTGGACATAATTCTCCACCATGCAAAGCTTGTAGGAGTAGCTATATAAATGGTTATAGACTTATCCTCACAGCAACAACTACTTATAACTTATTTTATATTTAAGCGTTTGCTTAAATAGTTTAATTAGATTACTTTTGTATAAAGAAAATAAATATGGAATCAACTTGCATAAGAGCTTTGGCGGATGAAAATCAAATTAGCCGTTGTAAAAATAAGATTGAAAATGTAGGTTCTGATCTTTCTGACTTGGCTACAATTATTGGACTAATTGGAAATGATACACGCATCAAGATCCTATATCTAATTCAGTCTGAGAATAGACTTTGCGTTTGTGATTTGAGCGATATTCTTGGAATGACTGTTCCTGCCATATCTCAACAACTAAGAAAACTAAAGGACAGAGGGATTATCTCCAGTGAAAGAGAAGGTACAGTAATTTATTATTCTTTAACGGAGAAATATCTTGAAACTGTTATGAGTGTCCTTACAAATGGTACAATTAAAAACTTAATAGAGCAATGAAGAAAAGTAGCAACAAATTAATCGGCATGGGGCTATTTACAGCTATTGCAGCTTCTTTATGTTGTATCACCCCTGTACTTGCACTTATAGCAGGAGCAAGTGGAATGGCTTCTACTTTTTCATGGCTTGAACCTGCTAGACCTTATTTAATAGCGGTAACAATTCTAGTGATTGGATTTGCTTGGTTTCAGAAGCTTAAACCACGTAAAGAAATAAATTGCGATTGCGAAATAGATGAAAATCCGTCCTTTTGGCAATCAAAAAAATTCTTGGGCATTATATCAATTTTTGCTGCGTTAATGCTATCCTTTCCCTACTATTCAGGCATATTCATTCCAGAAAGTGAAAGTAAAACTATTATCATAAAAGAATCTAGCATTTCAAAGGTTACACTAACCATTGATGGTATGACTTGTACTGGATGTGAACACAGTGTAAATCATGCACTATCTTCTTTAAAAGGAGTTTTTGAATCAAGTGTTTCTTATGAATCGGGAAAAGCTATTGTACAATTTGATAAAACTAAATTAACTCCTGATCAGCTTTCGCATACAATTGAAAAGGAAACGGGATATAAAGTAATCAATATAGAAACTCAGAAATAATGGAAAGACGTAAAGATCATTGGGAAAACGTATATGAAACCAAAAGCGATCAAGAAGTAAGCTGGTATCAGGAAATACCGGTTACATCTCTCAACGTAATAAATTCACTATCCCTTGATAAAGAAGATTCAATTATAGACATTGGAGGAGGAAATTCAAATTTGGTTTCTGAGTTATCTAATAAAGGATTTACCAATCTTTCGGTTCTCGATATTTCTGCCAAGTCTTTAGAGAGAACGAAATCTAAATTAGGTCAGAAATCCACTGAAATTCAATGGATCGTTTCTGATATTTTAGAATTTCAGCCACCACAACAATATAACCTTTGGCATGATAGGGCAACATTTCATTTTCTCATCCACGAGAATGATATTCTACAATATGTAAATATTGTGAGTAAAGCTATCAAAAAAGAGGGCTACCTTATTGTTGCTACATTTTCCGCTTCTGGACCGAAAAAATGCAGCGGACTAGAAATAACACAGTACTCTAAAGAAAAATTACAAAGCTTGTTTCATGAAAGTTTCGAACTTATTCAATCTTTTGAAGAGGTTCATAAAACGCCATTTGAAACCGAGCAAAACTTCGTTTATACCATATTTAAAAGAAAAGAACATGGCTGAAAAACAAATAGAATTACAGTCCACGATTACCTGCCCTAATTGTGGACACCAAAAAAAGGAAACAATGCCTACTGATGCCTGTCAGTATTTTTATGATTGTGAGAACTGTCATAAGGTATTAAAACCAAGTGAAGGCGATTGTTGTGTCTATTGTTCCTTTGGTTCTACCCCTTGCCCACCAATTCAAGAAAGTAAAACTTGTTGTTAGCAATGTCGAACAAAATCCACATAAAAAATATGGTTTGTCCACGGTGTATTGACACTGTGAGGGACATTTTCAATACTTTAAAGATTGATGTAACTGCTATTCAATTAGGAGAAGTTATTGTTTCTAGTGAAATAGAAAAAAACAGAAAAGAGGTATTGAAAGAACGATTATCCGAAAAAGGCTTTGAACTTCTGGAGGATAACAAATCAAAACTCATTGGTAAAATAAAATCCATCATTGTGGATACCATACACTATTCCAAAGAAGCCGTTCACAGTAATTTTTCTACCTTATTGAGCGATCAAGTACATCACGATTACAGTTACCTGAGTCGGTTGTTTTCGTCCGTAGAAGGAATCACTATCGAGAAATTCATCCTTTCTCAAAAGATTGAAAAAGTAAAAGAGCTGCTGTTTTATGATGAGTTAACTTTATCCGAGATTGCCTTTCAAATGAATTACAGCAGTGTAGCCCATCTTTCCTCACAATTCAAAAAAGAAACGGGTATGACCACTACCGAATTTAAAAAACAACGTAAACCCGGACACCGTTCTTTGGATTCCATTTAGTCAAAATCCTGAAACAGATTTACCGAATTTCGTAACACAAACATTTAGCTTCCTAACGATCTTTGTTGTATGGAAAAACAATACAACATATTAGGAATGACCTGCGGAGGCTGTGTAGCTAAAGTCAAGAAGACTTTAGAAGCTATCCCAGAGGTTGGGTCTGCCAAAGTACAACTGGAAGCACCTGAAGGAGTACTTTCTTTAAAAAAAGAAGTCTCTATCGAACTATTAAATAGCAAACTTCGTGCAGTGGGCAACTATACCATTGAAGAAATAACACCTGAATCAAATAACGAAATAGAACTACCTGGAAAATCTATCACCACCTATAAACCTTTAATCCTTATAGTATCATTCATCGCAGGAGTTAGTTTTTTGACTCAGTATCCCTATGAAGAATTTTCGGCAATGCTTTGGATGAGATACTTCATGGCGGGTTTCTTTATTGTATTTGCTTTCTTCAAGCTTTTGAATATAGAAGGGTTTGCCAACTCCTACAGGATGTATGATATTGTTGCTGTCAAATGGAAAGGATGGGGCTATATCTATCCGTTCGTTGAATTAGCATTGGGTGTATCATACCTCCTTAATATTGTACCATTTGAAACCAATTTGGCTACTGTCATTATTCTTGGCATCAGCAGTATTGGTGTGATTAAAAGCAACCTGGATAAGAAAAAAATAAAATGTGCTTGTTTAGGTGATGTTTTTAACTTACCAATGAGTACGGTAACCATAGTGGAAGATTTGACCATGGTAGCAATGGCAGGATGGATGCTTTATTTAATTTAGGTTCAAAATTTTGAAAAACTTAACCTGAATTATATAACAATTGACTAAAGTCATTTGACTATTTTTGATTTACTGATAAAAATCATTAAATGAACAAAATATTTTTGTAAAATTTACGTTTGATAGTTTAGAATGAAACGAATTCTGTCCATATTACTTGCAATTTTAATGCTCACAACCAACATGAGCGTTACATTTGCTACGCATTATTGTGGCGGTAAAGCGGTAAAGTCCTCTATTTCATTTGGTCATGACAATTTGGATTGTGGGATGGCTAAAATGGATGAGAAAAAATGTGGCAAAGAAGATCATCAGCAAAGAATTACAAAAAAGGGATGTTGTGAAAACAAATACACAACACTTTCAGTTGATGATGATTATAGCAATCCCGTAGTAGTTTCTCCCAATTTAGATTTCAAGTTTGTAGCCGCCTTTATCGTTACTTATGTAAACAACTATTTTTTCGTTAAGGAGGAGTCAAACTCATTTATTGCCTACTCCCCCCCACTAATTGAACAGGATAAATCCGTCTTGTTTCAAATATTTCGCATATAAAATATATACTGTTAATGGTTCATTTTCATAAATGAATCACAGGAATTGATTGGGTCACTTGTATCGACCTTTATCTTATTCCAATTAATAATTACCCTATTCCGGTAATCATTAATAATAGAAAGACAACACTATAAATTTGTCAATTTAACAGTATGATATGCTTAATAGAATAATAAAATATTTCCTAGAGAATAAATTAGTCACAATACTTGTAATTGTATTGTTTGTTGGCTGGGGTTTAGTCACCGCTCCCTTTGGATGGAAGATTGGCTCTCTGCCTTCTGATCCTGTGCCTGTTGATGCCATACCTGATATTGGTGAAAATCAACAAATTGTATTTACCCAATGGATGGGGAGGTCACCGCAAGATATTGAAGACCAAATCACTTATCCTTTGACTACGTCATTACTTGGTATTCCAGGGGTGAAATCCGTTCGTAGCTCATCCATTTTCGGCTTTAGTAGTATCTACATTATCTTCAATGAGGATATTGATTTCTATTGGTCGAGATCTAGAATATTAGAAAAACTCAATTCTCTTCCTTCTGGATTATTGCCTGAAGGTGTACAACCTGCTTTAGGACCGGATGCTACTGCGCTTGGGCAGGTGTACTGGTACACTTTAGAAGGTAGAGATAAAGAAGGTAATCCTACTGGAGGATGGGATTTACATGAAATACGAACCGCCCAGGACTTTTATGTGAAGTATGGATTGAATGCGGTTGATGGTGTTTCGGAAGTAGCCTCCATAGGTGGCTATGTTCAGGAGTATCAAATAGACGTTAACCCAGATGCGCTCAGGATATATGACATACCCCTCCATAAAGTAATGATGGCGGTTAAAAAGTCAAACCGTGATGTAGGAGCAAAAACCATAGAGATTAATAAAGCAGAATATCTAGTTAGGGGTTTAGGTTATGTCAAATCTATTGAAGATATCGAAAAAGCTGTGGTTGATGTTCATGACAATGTTCCAATTCGTGTGAAAGATATTGGCGTAGTTTCACTTGGACCAGCTACAAGAAGAGGACTTCTTGATAAAGACGGTGCAGAAGTTGTTGGGGGTGTTGTGGTGGCTCGATATGGTTCCAATCCATTACATGTTATAAATAATGTAAAAGAAAAAATAAAGGAAATAGCTTCTGGCTTGCCTAAGAAAACCTTGGCTAATGGTGTGGAAAGCCAATTAACTATTGTGCCTTTTTATGATAGAACCGAATTAATTTATGAAACATTAGGCACACTAGAAGAAGCTCTTTCATTGGAGTTGCTCATTACCATACTTGTAGTAATTGTAATGGTGTTGAATCTGAGGGCTTCTATTTTAATTTCTTCACTTTTACCTATTGCAGTTTTGATGGTTTTTATTGCCATGCGTTACTTTGGTATAGATGCCAATATTGTGGCACTTTCAGGTATCGCCATTGCAATTGGTACTATGGTGGATTTAGGAATCGTCCTCTCTGAAAATGTTATTAAACATGTTGACGAAGCTTCACCTGGTCAAAAATTAATCAATACAATTTATAATGCAGCAGCTGAAGTGAGCTCGGCTATTGTTACTGCCGTAGCTACTACGATCGTAAGTTTTGTTCCCGTGTTTACCATGGAGGCAGCAGAAGGAAAACTATTTAGACCATTGGCTTACACCAAAACATTCGCATTGATTGCCTCATTAATAGTTACGTTAATCATATTACCATCTTTAGCACACTGGGTGTTTGGAATAAAAATCAATAAAAATGCTAAAGGAAAACTTATCAATGCTTTGTTAATTGTTGGTGGATTAATAACAGCGATTTGGATTAGTGTTTGGGGTGGTATTACATTGATGGCTTTTGGTGCAGCATGGTTTATTACTGAGTATAGCCCAAAACAGAATTTTTTCACTAAAAACTTAGCCCTAATCATAACAGTGGTTTCAGTGGTATGGCTCCTAGCTAACTACTGGATGCCTTTAGGTGCAGGAATATCACTGCTATGGAACTTCATATTTGTCGCAGCGATTGTTAGCGTTATTCTTGGAGCATTTTATTTACTCGAAAAGTATTATGTAAAAATACTAAACTGGTGTTTAGCGAATAAAGTCAAATTCTTGCTCATACCTGCTACGGTTATTTTATTTGGAACAACCGTATGGATGGGCTTTAATTCCATGTTTGGGTTTGTCGCTACTGGTTTTGATAAAGTGGGTGTAAATATTCGGACTACAAATGTATGGTCAAGCCTTTCTCATTCTCTACCAGGACTGGGAAAAGAGTTCATGCCATCACTTGATGAAGGAAGTTATTTGTTAATGCCTACCTCTATGCCTCACGCAGGGATGGAACAGAATAAAATGGTTGTTCAGCAACTTGATATGTTATTGGCTAATATACCGGAGGTGGAATTAGCAGTTGGAAAAATGGGCAGAGTTGAATCTGCATTGGATCCTGCTCCTATATCAATGTATGAAAATATCATCAACTATAAATCGGAATACTTACTTAATAAAAAAGGACATAGAGAAAGATTTAAAGTTGATAAAGAGAATCGGTTTGTGTTAACATCGGGTGATCTTATTTTCAATGAAGATGCTTTAAAGCAAGGAATCTCAAAAGATGAACTAATTCCTGATGCGAACGGTCTGTACTTTAGAAACTGGAGAGGTCATATACAATCACCAGACGATATTTGGAATGAGATTGTCAAAGTAACCAATATTCCGGGAGTTACTTCTGCTCCAAAACTTCAACCAATTGAAACCCGATTAGTCATGTTACAAACAGGTATGCGTGCACCAATGGGAATTAAAGTATTTGGACCAGATTTAAAGACAATAGAAAAATTTGGCTTGGAGCTAGAAGCCATTCTTAAAGAGGTTCCATCAGTAAAAACAGAGGCGGTTTTTGCTGACCGAATTGTGGGTAAACCTTATCTGCATTTCAATATTGATAGAGATGCCATTTCTCGATATGGTTTGAACATAGAGGATGTACAGCAGACGATTGAAACTGCTATTGGTGGCATGCAAATAACCTCTACCGTTGAAGGTAGAGAACGTTTTCCTGTACGAGTAAGGTATCCAAGAGAACTAAGGGATGACCCTGATAAATTGAAGAAAGTGTTAATTCCATCTCCTATTGGTGTTCAAGTGCCACTTATTGAATTAGTAAATATCGAATATGTACGTGGACCACAAATGATAAAAAGTGAAAACACTTTCTTATTGGGCTATGTCTTATTAGATAAAAAGGAAGGTTATGCAGAAGTAGATGTGGTGGAGGAAGCACAACGATTTATTCAAAACAAAATAGATCAAGGGGACTTGATCGTTCCTTCAGGAGTTAGTTATAAGTTTTCCGGAAGCTATGAAAATCAAGTTCGTGCGGAAAAACGATTGGCAATTATTGTTCCGCTGGTTTTAGCTATTATTTTCTTAATCCTCTATTTCCAGTTTAAATCTGTTAGTACTTCTTTAATGATTTTTTCAGGTATAGCTATGGCATTTAGTGGAGCTTTTATGATGTTATGGTTATATGGACAAGATTGGTTCTTCAATTTTGAAATTCTAAATACAAATATGAGAGACTTGTTCCAAATGCAAACCATCAACCTTAGTGTTGCTGTGTGGGTTGGCTTCATTGCGTTATTTGGAATTGCAACAGATGATGGTGTGTTGATGGGAACTTATCTTGATCAAAGTTTTGAAAAAAACAAGACAACAACGCTTGAAGGGATTAGAAAAGCGGTAGTGATTGCAGGTCAACGAAGAATTAAACCTGCTGTTATGACTTCGGCTACAACTATTATCGCTTTGCTACCGGTTTTAACTTCTACAGGTAGAGGCGCTGATATTATGATTCCAATGGCTATACCGGCATTTGGAGGAATGATAGTAGCATCTATTACATACTTTATTGTACCGGTGCTTTATTGTTGGAGAGAGGAAAGAAAACTTAAAAAGGAAACAAAATGAAAAGATATATTTTAATAATAACAGTACTCCTTTTAAGTGGTTTGAGAATAAATGCTCAAACTCTGGAAGAGAGTTTAAAGATTGCTAGCGAAAACAATCCTTTATTGAAAGCCAAATATGCCGAGTTTGAAGCAGCTTTACAAAAGGTTGCGCAGGTTAATAGTTTGCCTGATCCTACATTTTCCTTTGGCTATTTTATAAGTCCTGTTGAAACTCGTTTAGGACCACAACAAGCAAAACTTGGACTTACTCAAATGTTCCCATGGTTTGGAACGCTTAAAACAGCAGGAAATGTTCAAGCCCTGCAAGCAGAAGCAAAGTATCAGGAATTCCTAAACGCTAAGAACGAACTTTATATGCAGGTAAAATCTGCTTGGTATCCAATATATGAAGTGAATCAAAAGATTCGTTTACAAGAGGAAAACAGGGTTATTTTAAGTAGTTACAAACAACTGGCAACTACAGGGTTTAAAAACGATAAAGGCAGCATGGTTGACGTTATTCGTGTTGACATAATGATTGAAAACACGGATACTGAAATTAAACTATTGCAAGATCAACTCCAGCCTTTTAATGTTCAGTTTAACAAACTACTTAATCGACCTGACTCTTTAGTAATTCAGGTTGAGCAAGACCTTACTTTAATTGAAATACCGCTGAATTATCGAAAAGATAGTTTGTTAGCCAATCACCCTTTGTTGCAATCGCTTGATTTGAAAATGAAGTCAGCTCAAGAAGCTGAAGAATTAAGTAAAAAACAAGGGTTGCCGAAGTTGGGAGTAGGTCTGGATTACGTATTTGTTGGAGATCGCACAGATATGGTTGTACCGGATAATGGAAAGAATGTAATTATGCCCATGATAAGCATGAGCATCCCCATCTATCGAAGAAAGTACAATGCAGCAACCAAAGAAGCACAATTCAAGCAAGAAGCCATTGTGAACTATAAAACGAATACAGAAAATACGCTGGTTTCAAATTATGAAATGGCATGGTTCGAACTGGAAAAGGCACGACAACTTGTTGAATTATATGAAGCTCAAACTTTAAAAACAAATCAAGCCATTTCATTGCTGGAAACAGCTTACAGTAATTCAGGTAAGGACTTTGAAGAAATCCTTCGAATGCAACAAGAATTATTAAAGTATCAAATCGCTACTGCTACTGCTACTAAAGCATTTTATGTAGCACTAGCTAAACTGGATTATCTCACTTCAAAAACAGAATAAGATGAAAAACATAAATAAAAACACCGTATATGTAGCACTTGGAACACTCACAATCGGTTTGTTCTTAGGCTGGATGATGTTTGGAGGTTCTTCCAATGAACAAGTCACTGAAAACAAACATGAAAATTCTAAAAATACTATTTGGACATGCTCCATGCACCCTCAAATTCGACAAAACGAACCGGGGCAATGTCCACTTTGCGGAATGGATTTAATTCCTCTCTTTAACGAAGGAGATAGTGAAGATAACCCAATGGAAATAAAAATGTCTCCAACTGCCATGCAATTGGCTAATGTGCAAACCTCTATTATCACAAAAAGAAAACCGATAAAAGAAGTTAGAATGAACGGAAAAATTAAGGCTGATGAACGCAATATCACCTCTCAATCAACTCATATACCAGGTCGAATTGAAAAATTAACTGTGAGTTTTACGGGTGAATCTATCCAAAAAGGGCAAGTACTCGCTTATGTTTATTCCCCGGAATTGGTTACAGCTCAGGAAGAATTATTTGAAGCTCAAAAAATGAAAGAAACACAACCGGGATTGTATCAAGCTGCTGTTGAAAAGTTGAAAAACTGGAAACTAACAGAAAAACAGATTAACCAAATTTTGGAAGGTGGAGTTGTTCAGGAGCAGTTTCCCATATTAGCTGACGTTTCTGGAATTATATTGAACAAAAAAGTAAACTTAGGAGACTACATAAAGAAAGGTCAAACCATTTATGAAGTGGCTAACTTGAGTAAAGTTTGGGTCTTGTTTGATGTTTATGAAAGTGATATTCCTTGGGTGAAAACTGGGGACAAAGTTCAGTTTACGGTACAATCAATTCCTGGAGAAACTTTTAATGGTAAAATATCTTTTATTGATCCTGTTATTAATCCTAAAACCCGTGTTGCATCTGCTCGTGTAGAAATCAGCAACCCTGGTATGCGTTTAAAACCCGATATGTTTGTCTTAGGTACAATTGAAAGTCCTATTCATAATGAAAAAGAGGCATTGATTGTACCTAAATCAGCAGTTATGTGGACAGGAGAACGCTCTGTTGTTTATACTAAAATCACCAATGCCAAAGGGATTAGTTTTATGATGAAAGAAGTGACGCTCGGTCCGGCTTTAGGTGATAGCTATATTATTAAATCGGGGTTAGAACCCGGTGAAGAAATAGCTACGAATGGAACATTTAGCATTGATGCTGCTGCCCAATTAGCTGGTAAACCAAGTATGATGAATCCCGAAGGAGGAGTTGTGATGACTGGTCATAATCATGGTGGGGGAAATACGCCTCAAAACACCGATCACAGCGTTCATTCAAAAAGTATTACCATTAGCTCTAAAGCAAAAGAAGAATTAAATCCTTTGTTCAACAGTTATTTCAAATTAAAAGATGCATTGGTAAATGACAACCTAGACAACGCTGTATCTGCTTCAAAAGATATGAGTACTGTATTAAGAAAAGTAAATATGGGAGTGTTTACTGGTGAAGCACATAATGTGTGGATGAAGCATAGTAGTGTGTTAGAAAAAGAGCTTAGAAAAGCGGGAAGTACTGATGAAATTGGGAAAATGAGAGTTCTATTTAAAAACATTTCAGATCAAATGGTAATGTTAATCAAAACATTTGGTGCAATTGACAAACCTATTTATGTGGATTATTGCCCTATGGCGAACAATGATAAAGGTGCTGAATGGTTGAGCACTGAAAAAGAAATAAATAACCCATACTTCGGCACTTCCATGATTAAATGTGGGGAAGTAAAACAAGAAATTAATAACGTTCAAAAATAAATATCATGAAGAAAAAAATCGTAAAAATCGGATTATTAAGTGCATTAACCCTTCTAGGAGTTAATCAAATGGCATCGGCAACATCGACAACGAATATGGAAGTTGTACATGGTAACCATAAAACAGAAACTTTTAAAGTATATGGGAATTGCGGAATGTGTGAAAAGACCATAGAAGCTTCTCTAAAAAATGTAAAAGGTATAGAGAAAGCAGACTGGAACAAAGAGACTAAAATGATGGAAGTTACCTTTGATTCAGAGGTAATTAGTTTAAAAGAAATCAAGCAGAAAATAGCTGACGTTGGTTATGATACAGATGAAGTAAGAGCGACTGACGATACCTATAATGGCTTACCAGGTTGTTGTCAGTACGAAAGACCAGAAAGCAAAAAAGAGGAACATAATCACAAGCATTAATTAATGAAAAGTTGTTGTCAAACAGGTGATTCCATTCCATCTTCTCCTTTTAAAATTTGGGTAAAAAGATTGGTTTGGGGAGTTGTTTTGATAGTCTTATTAATCATCATTATAAATAATTAAAACTCAAAAAAATGAAAAAAATCAATTTAAAACTTATGATAGCCTTAATTGGCGGAAGCTTAATACTGGCAAGTTGCGGAAACAATTCCAATACGGAAAACGGAAGCCATCATCATGAAGAAGGAATGGAGCATGACCATTCTAATCACGAACATGGAAGTATTGATGAAAAAAGAAATGTATCTACGAATACGGGTGAAATGAAAGGAGATCTATCAGTTGTTCTAAGAAATTATTTTGCTATGAATGAAAATCTTGTTCAAGATGAGGCTTCTGGTGCGGCAGATGCTTCTGAAAAGTTAATGGTTTCCTTAAAAGAATTTAAAGCGTCAGGACTTTCAGAAGAAGAACAAAAAGAAGTGAATGAAATTTTGGAAAGTGCCATCGAAAATGCCGAACATATTTCCAAAAATGCAGGTGAGATAAGTCATCAACGGGAACATTTAGTTTCACTAAGCACTGATGTAAAAGACCTCATTTCAATTGTAGGTACTTCACAAAAATTATATGAAGATTTCTGCCCAATGGCAAATAACAACGAAGGAGCTATTTGGATAAGTAGCAAAGAAGAAATTAGCAATCCCTATATGGGAAGTAGTATGCCAAAGTGCGGTAAAGTGAACCGAGTGATTGAATAATGAAAAGAATACTTAAACGGTTTTTAATTGTTGGTTTGATTGCATTAGTCGGAATTCAATTCATTCCGGCTGATGTAAACAAACACGCGGTCATCCCTGATGCTGATTTCAGGTATGTATATGATGTTCCTGATAATCTAGTGAATATCCTTAAAAACTCTTGTTACGACTGTCATAGCAACAATACTAATTACCCTTGGTATAGCTATATTCAACCTATCAGGTTGATGATGGATCATCATGTTGAAGAAGGAAAAGAAGAATTAAACTTTAGTGAATTTGGCAACTATTCCGAGAGAAGAAAACGGAATAAACTACGTTCAATCACAGAACAAATCGAAAAGGGAAAAATGCCTTTACCTTCCTATCTGTGGTTGCATTCAGAGGCTACTATCAACCAATCTCAGATTGATTCAATTTTATCATTTTTAAATGAGGTAAAATAATTAAAACATGAAACACAACAATCACTCAGCTCACAATCATAAAGGTCATGATGGAGTACCTCACAACCACCAAGAAAAAGAGAAGCATGATCATGGACATGGTCATTCTCATCACGACCATCATAAAATGATGATAGAAGATTTTAAGAAACGATTTTGGGTTTCTTCTCTCCTAACATTTCCAGTATTGCTTTTGTCTCCAATGATTCAGAGTTGGATGGGAGTCAATTGGACATTTAATGGTGATAATTATATTTTATTTGCTTTGGCAAGTATCATCTTCTTTTATGGAGGGTTGCCATTCTTGAAAGGTTTAGTCGAGGAGTTAAAAAAGAAAACTCCGGGTATGATGACCCTTATAGCAATTGCAATATCAGCAGCATATTTTTACAGTGTGGCGGTAATTTTTGGATTTACAGGCAAAACATTCTTTTGGGAATTAGCGACTCTAATTGACGTAATGCTTTTAGGACACTGGTTGGAAATGAAGTCAATACTTGGAGCTAGCAAAGCTTTAGAGGCTTTGGCAGCGTTAATGCCTAATGAAGCCAATTTGGTTCATGGTGATCATATTATGAAGGTAAAAATAAGCGAACTCAAGCAAGATGATATTATCCTCATTAAACCAGGAGAAAAAGTTCCTGCGGATGGAGTTATAGTTGATGGCGAGAGTGATTTGAACGAATCTATGCTTACAGGTGAGAGCAAACCTGTGCGAAAATCAATTGATGAAGAAGTAATTGGTGGAGCTATTAATGGCAGTGGAGCCATAAAAGTGAAGGTGAAGGGGATTGGAGAAGACACCTATTTATCTAAAGTGATAACCATGGTTCAATCCGCACAAAAGCAAAAGTCTAAAACACAACGCTTAGCAGATGTTGCAGCAAAATGGCTAACGGTAGTTGCCTTAGTTATTGGATTTGGAACCTTCTTTACATGGTTAGCAATGGGTAAAGAGTTATCCTTTGCACTAGAAAGAATGGTTACTGTAATGGTAATTTGTTGTCCACATGCATTGGGACTAGCGGTTCCTTTAGTAGCATCTATTTCTACCAGTATATCGGCAAAAAATGGTCTTTTAATCCGAAATAGAACTGCATTTGAAAACGCACGTAAAATATCGACTATTGTTTTTGATAAAACCGGAACATTAACAAAGGGATCTCATGAAGTAACAAAGGTTGAAGTACTAGACAATAATTACTCTGAAAATGATTTGCTTAAACTCACAACAGCAGTAGAAAGCCCCTCCGAACACCACATTTCTAAAGGGTTAGTGAGAAAAGTTAAAGAATTAGGTATAGATTATTCAGGTGTTATTGATTTTGAATACCATGCTGGAATTGGAGTAAGTGGGATAGTTGAGGGGAAGAAGGTACAAGCTGGGGGATTCGTTTTGCTTAATAAGCTAAAAATCAAAGCTCCTGATGACAATGACAATTCCGTAGAAACCAAAATTTTCACTATCGTGGATGGTAAGCTAATCGGATACATCACTTTTGCCGATCAGATTAGAGAAAGTTCATTCGGAGCTATAAAAACGCTTCAAGAAAAAGGCATAAAGTGTTCGTTACTCACAGGTGATAATCATAAGGTAGCTCAATCCGTAGCAAACGAATTACATTTAGACAACTTCATGGCAGAAGTGTTACCCGAACAGAAACAAGATAAAATTAAGGAATTGCAAGCAAAGGGTGAATTTGTAGCCATGACAGGTGATGGCGTAAATGATGCTCCTGCATTAGCTCAATCTGATGTTGGAATTGCTATTGGTTCGGGAACTGATGTTGCTGCTGAAACAGCCGATATTGTATTAGTGGATAGCGATCCAAAAGACATTGCTAATCTCATATTATTTGGAAGAGCTACTTATCGAAAAATGGTTCAAAATTTAGTTTGGGCTACGGGATACAATCTGGTCGCCTTGCCTTTAGCTACCGGATTTATACCGGGTTTAATAATTAGCCCTGCATTTGGAGCTGCATTAATGGCATTAAGCACAATAATATGCGCCGTTAATGCTCAATTATTAAAACAAAACATGAAGTAGACTCACCATATTATTTATTACCTTTGCAGTACGTGGAATTCTATAAAAGAACAATAGGAAGTTTGTTACTTATCATCTACTCGATGGTGTTGTTGCATAATATTGTCCCTCATTTTCATTTAGATTCCCATGCTGACCATGAAGTTGTTACGGTTGTTTCCGATAGCCACCATTCTCATAGTCATTCTCACGAGCACCATGAACATGACTCCGAAGAAAACGAGGATATTGATTTCTTCCACTCCATAGGACATTTGCTTGGGGATGGTTTTCATACCCATGAAGCCCAAGATCATTTAACACACATTCCAACAGACTATAAAGTTTCCTTATCGAAGTTCAACGTCTATTATGCGGTTTTACTTTCATTTGTCCTTCCGGTCAATGAAACCTTAGAAAAAGAGAAAGCACCTTCTTTCTACCCACCGCCCTATGAGCGGTGTTTATATACCGCCACTCCACTTCGTGCGCCTCCTGCTTTAGTTTAATCAATAGAGATGGGTCATTCCATCCGGCAAACTCTGTGTTTGCCCAATTAGTTTTTGATTAATCTAAAATCACAATTTCATGTATAAAAAAATAGTATTCGCACTATGCGGATGCTTACTATCCATTGGTGTAATTGCTCAGTCCAATGATGTAGAAAGCATACTGCAGGGTGTAGAGAAAAACAATAAGGAGCTTCAAGCCTATCAGAGCTATATAGATAGCAAAAAGCTTGAACTCAAATCAACGAATAACCTACCAGATCCCCAATTGGGAGCTTATTACCTCCCCTTTGGAGAACATAATACTGGTGATTATTCAGAATTTCAAATTAGCCAAACCATTGAGTTCCCAACAGTATATGGGGCTAAAAGCAAGCTGATTGAAAGTCAAAGCCAACAATTACAGTTCAACTATTCGGTAAAACGTCAAGAGATATTGAGCCAAGCGAAAAAATTATGCTTAGAGCTTACCTATCTCGACAAACAAAAAAATGTTGAACAAGAACGATTGCAACGTTCCAAAACCGTGTTTGAGCAAGCACAGGAACTATATGCGAAAGAAGAAAAGAGTGCTTTAGAATTTAACAAAGCCAAAGTTGCTTGGATGCAACAACAATTTGAAGTACAACAAATTGAATCCGATCAGCAAAACATACTCCTTTCGTTGAAGAACCTTAATGGTGATGTTGACATCACTTGGAACTCACCTGTTTATGCTGCTGATTTAGGAATCAGTGACAGAGACAGTTTGTGGCAAGCGAAATTGGCGAAAGATCCTGAGTTGCAAAAAATTCAGCAACAGGAGCTATTGGCACAACAAACACTAAAGGTGGCCAAAAGTAAATCTTTGCCTGATTTGAGTTTGGGGTATAATTACCAAGGTGTAGCTGGTTCTAATTATTCGGGTGTTTATGGAGGAATTTCAATCCCCCTTTGGAGTAATAAGAACAAAGTACTGGCAGCAAAATCCAACCTGCAGTACCAAACGGCAAACTCCGAATCATATCAATCAATTATTCGAGTAAACTTTGATAAGCAATACAACGAGTATTCAATGTTATTACTCAAATACAATGAGTATCAAAAAACCCTTACTGGTTTAAATAGCGGAGAAATGCTATTAAAAGCCTATCAACAAGGGGAAATCTCATTTATGGAGTACTACATCGAATTGAATTTTTACAACGATGCTTATGATGCCATGTTGGATGTTGAAAATCAACTTCAGCAGCGTAAATCACAATTGTTAAAGCATCAATTATAAACTTAAAAAACAGAACACATGAAACTGTCATATATCATAATTGCAGCCCTTTCATTCTCACTTATGGCTTGTGGAGGGCAAGAATCAAATGAACACGGACACGATCACTCAGACGGCTCACATGAACATGAAGCACATGAGGATCATCAACAAGAAGAGTTTATTGTAAATGATTCGCTAATGAATAAACATGAAGAGGAAGAAACTGAACATTCCCATGACGATCACTCGCATGAAGATCACCAACATCCTCACAATCATTAATTAAAAAATTAAAGTCATGATAAAGTATTTTATAATAATAACGATGAGCTTGTTCTTTGCAGCATGCTCACATACAGATGAAGCCGGCCATGCACATGATGCAGAAGGTAATCACGTTACACCAAGCAATGAGGCTCCGAGGCTGGACTATACCGTATGGACAGATAAAACCGAATTGTTTGTTGAATTTCCAGTACTGGTTGTTGGAGAACAAAGTCGTTTTGCTGCCCATTTCACAGTGTTAGATAAACATAAAGCAGTTACCGAGGGAAGTGTAACGGTTAGTTTGATTAAAGGTGAAAAAGGTGTGCGACAAACCGTTGATGCACCTTCATCCCCTGGTATATTCTCACCAACCTTGCAACCGGTAAAAGCTGGTAACTACCAATTGGTGTTTGACATTAAAACACCGCAATTAACTGATCGTATCGTTTTGGACGATATGAAAGTGTATGCGAGTATGGATGAAGCCATGAGGGAATTGGGAGGCGAAGAAGGAGATGATGGCTCCATTACCTTCCTGAAAGAACAGGCTTGGAAAATGGAATTTCAAACCGTAGCAGCATATACCAATGAGGTGTACGATGTGGTGCATACTTCCGGTAGATGGAATGTTGCACCATCCGATTATCAAAGTTTGATAGCCACTTCAAACGGACAAGTCTCTTTTCAGCAAAAGAGCTTAACTGAAGGAAGCGTGGTAAAAAAAGGACAGGTTTTAATGACCCTACAAAGTGCCAACCTTACTTCTAACAATTTACAATCGGAGTATGAAAAAGCGAAGGCAGACTATACCCAGGCGAAGGCAGAATATGAGCGTAAAAAGGACTTATTCGTATCCAAAATTATTGCCAAGTCAGACTTTGAAGAAGTAGAGCGAAAGTACCAGGTAGCCGAGGCTCAGTACGAAATGCTATCGAACGGGTACAGCAATGGAAGCAAACAAATCATTGCTCCATTTGACGGGTACATCAAATCCATTAAAATAAGCAATGGTGGCTTTGTGAATCAAGGAGACGAGCTGCTCACTATTACAAGCAGTAACAGTAGTATTCTGGAAATTGATTTGAGTGCGAAGTACGCTAGCCAATTAAAGAACATTCAAAATGTCTGGTATCAACCGGCACAGGGTAAATGGTCTGATTTGGTGCAACAAAATGGAGAGATTCTATCCACAGGAAAAGCGGTTAATCAGAACCAACCTTTGTTAAAAATTTATGCTCAAATCAATGAAGGAATTGAGATGCCAGAAGGTTCATTTACCAAAGTAGATGTAGCCTTTGGAAGCAAAGCAAAGGCCATTGTTGTTCCTGAATCAGCATTACTAGAAGACTATGGTAAGTATGCTGTTGTAGTGCAATTATCTGGTGAAAGCTTTGAAATGCGCAATGTGACCATTGGTAAACGCAATGGTAGTGAAGTTGAAATATTGAGTGGACTCAAAGACGGAGAAGTGATTGTTATCAAGGGAGCTTTTCAAGTTAAAATGGCCTCAATGTCTGGTAATGCACCGGCACATGGTCATGCTCATTAATCTTAAAATCGAAAATTATGTTGAATAAAATATTATCTATTTCGCTGCATAATCGGCTACTGGTATTGTTAGGAGCAGTACTGTTAAGTATTACGGGAATTTTTATTGCCCGTGATATGAACGTGGATGTATTCCCGGACTTAACAGCTCCAACCGTTACCATTTTGACCGAAGCACACGGAATGGAATCAGAAGAAGTAGAAAAACTGGTAAGCTACCAGTTAGAAACGGCCATGAATGGATCACCAAGCGTGAGAAGAATCCGTTCATCATCGGCTGCAGGTATCTCAATTGTATGGATAGAATTTGAATGGGGAACGGACATTTACCGAGCCAGACAAATTGTAAGCGAACGTATTCCAATGGTACAAGAGAAGTTACCAGAAGGTGTATCAACGCCAACAATGGCTCCTATATCTTCCATTATGGGAGAAGTAATGCTTTTAGCAGTTCGTTCGGATAGTTTGTCTCCTATGGAGCTACGAACCTTGGCAGATTGGACAATTAGCCCTAGAATAAAATCCATTGGGGGAATTGCCAATGTGATTGTCATTGGTGGTGAGTTCAAGCAGTACCAAGTCATGGCTGATCCTGAGAAGTTAAAACACTTTGATGTCAGTTTAGAAGAATTGCTTCAAAAGGTGGAAGAGAGCAATATCAACGCACCTGGTGGTGTTGTAAAGCAGCATGGAAACCAGTACATCGTGAAAGGAAGCGGTAGAGCGTATTCCATAGATCAACTAGAAGAAGCTGCTGTAAAGCAAGTAAATGGACAAACCATTAAAGTAAAAGATGTGGCTACCGTACAAGTCGGAGCTTCTGATAAAATTGGAGACGCATCTTTGAATAGCAACCCTGCAGTAGTACTTACTATTTCCAAACAACCAGGTGTAAACACACTTGAATTAACGCAAAAGTTGGATGAAGCGGTAGCGGATCTAAAAAGTAGCTTGCCCGAAGGTGTAGAAATAGAAAATCAAATTTTTAGGCAATCCAATTTCATTGAAGCCTCTATTAACAACTTGCAACAAACATTGTTAGAAGGGGCTTTCTTTGTAGTGATTGTTCTTTTTCTTTTCTTGATGAATTGGCGTACAACGGTTATTTCATTATTGGCTATACCAATTTCTCTATTGGTATCCATTATAGTTTTAAAACTGATGGGCTATACCATTAACACGATGAGTTTGGGAGGAATGGCCATTGCCATTGGTGCATTAGTGGATGATGCGATTATTGACGTGGAGAACGTTTTTAAACGCTTGCGAGAGAACATTAGGAAACCAAAGGAAGAACGTTCACCAGTTCTGGAAGTGGTACGTACAGCATCCGTTGAAATACGAAGCTCGATCATCATTGCAACGCTCATTATTATTGTATCATTTATCCCTCTTTTCTTTCTAAGCGGAATGGAAGGGCGATTGCTTCAACCATTGGGGATTGCTTTTATCACATCGGTATTGACCTCCTTAATTGTAGCTGTTACCGTTACACCGGTGTTGTGTTCTTATTTGCTGAAAAGCGAGAAAGTATTGAGCAAACAAGCTGATGGAACTAAAGTGGAAAAATGGTTGCAATCCATCTATTTGGCTGTATTGGATCGTGTTTTATCATTTCCGAAAATGGTTATTGGCATTACCGTTGGAGCATTTCTGATAAGCTTAGTGTTTCTTTCTGGTTTAGGTAGAAGTTTCTTACCTGAGTTTAATGAAGGTTCTTTAGTTATTAGTGCCGTTGGTGTTCCCGGAATGTCATTGGATGAAAGTAATAAGAATGGGAAACTGATTGAACAGCTCTTATTGGAGATGCCAGAAGTAGATGTAGTAACTCGTAGGACGGGACGTGCCGAATTAGATGAACATGCCCAAGGGGTTAATGCTGCAGAAATTGATGTGCCTTTTACGCTGGATGGAAAATCAAAGGAAGAATTCTTTGAAGAAGTGCGTACCAAGTTGAGCGTAGTGCCTGGTGTAAACATCACTTTAGGGCAACCCATCGCACACCGAATAGACCACATGCTTTCAGGAACCCGTGCCAATATTGCTGTTAAAATATTTGGTGATGATTTACAGCGTTTATTTCAATTAGGAAAAAGCATAGAAACCAATATCAAGGGTATTGAAGGTATTGCAGACGTAGCCGTGGATCAACAGATAGAGGTTCCACAAATACGCATTGTTCCTGACAGACAAATTTTGGCTGCTTATGGGATGAGCGTAAAGGAATTGATGCAGCAAGTAGATATTGCCTTTGCTGGTGAAAAAGCTGGAGAGATTTATGAAGGCCAAAAGTACTTTGACCTGATTGTTCGTTTTGAAGAAAAATCAAGGCACTCCATTGAAGCGATGAAATCCGCATTGATTAGTTTACCCAATGGGGGAAAAATTGCGCTAGATCAATTGGCTGATGTGCTTTCTGAAAGTAGTCCGAACGGGATTAGTCGAGAGAACGTACAACGTAAGATTGTTATTGCAGCCAATGTTTCGGGGCGTGATTTACTCGGTGTAGTCAACGATATAAAGCAGGTAATTAATACTGAAATTGAATTGCCAGAAGGTTATCACATTCAATATGATGGGCAATTTGAGAGTGAATCAAAAGCATCTCAACTGCTAATGATAACCGCTCTCGCTGCCATACTTATCATCTTCCTTTTGTTGTATTTCGAGTTTAAGAATGTGAAGCTATCCTTTGTAGTTCTTATCAATTTACCTCTTGCATTGATAGGTGGAATTATGATAGTGTACTTCACTTCTGGAATCATCAGTATAGCTGCGACCATTGGATTTATCAGCCTATTTGGTATCGCTACCCGAAATGGAATTTTGTTGGTGTCCAGGTACGAGGATCTGAGAAAAGAAGGGATGAAAGGTGTGGAGCTATTAAAACATGGTGCTATTGACAGACTAAATCCCATTTTAATGACTGCCTTTACTACAGGTTTGGCTTTGATTCCGTTGGCTTTAAAAGGCGGTGAATCCGGGAATGAAATTCAAAGCCCAATGGCAATTGTAATTCTTGGAGGATTGCTTACTGCGACCTTGTTGAATTTGATTGTTATTCCATGTGTGTATGAGTTGGTGACTAAACAGAAGTAATTAATGAAATGACTATTATTGAGAATGGAAGCAGGTGGTTTCGATATTCCGACAACCTGCTTCTATTTCAAATAAGCTTTCACCGCCTCCTTCAATTCAACATTACCTGTTGGTGAATCGAGGTCGGAAAAATGGAAAATTACAAACGGTTGGGCTTGACCGTCTTTTTGGTAGCGGACACCAATCATTTTTTGACCGTTGTTTTCCTGAATGGATAATTTTAGTATTTCAATCATAGTAGTTTGTTTAATAGACTTCCGGAACGCCTCCCGATAAGAGGGCTTTTACAGTTCCTAATATGGCATTGGGTTTTGATTCTAATGCTTTGGCAAAAGTGCCCGGCCAGGAAGATGATGAAGCATAGCCTCTTCCATGAACATCACCGGTATAAATGTTGTCGCCAATATTTACAGGGAAAACAGTCATTTTTATATCCGCAATACCTGATGTTTGGATGGTTACCAATTGACCAATTCCACCGCCAGTTTTCACTACTCCAATAACATCTTCGCTGTAATACAAATTGGTTGTTGTTACCGATAAAGGATTATTTTTCTCAATGATTACCACATCACCGGGTTCTAAAATTTGAGCTGAACGGTTGGTTAATTGAATTTCACCACCTCCAGTTCCACCTCCCGGATCTGTTCCACCAGTTTCCTCAATGATGGTTTGACTTGCCTTTACAAAGCGTTGTTTATTGATATACCTCATGTGTTATTTGGAGATTGATAATATTGCACTCTTAAAACATGGCTTTTCCCTGCCTCAATTCCGATAACTCGAAAGTTTTCCAAATTCCAACGACCGGTAATTTCATAAAGGTCATTCTCGCCTAAAGCAATACCGGAACTGGCTGTTGGATCGCTACCATTTTCTTTGAAACGAACCACTCTTGATTTTTCAGCAGCACTTCCATCTGCTTCAATGGAAATAGTTGCTGAAATACCATTTTCAGGAATGGTTAATTGAGCTACCTCCATATCTGTAACCGCCAAGTCTTCATAACCTTGCTCTGTTTCAGGAATGGTTAGCCTTCCGTTTTCACCACTTTGAATCAGTATTAACTCTTCCAAATAATCCAACATGGAAGAGGCATTGCCATTTCGATAGGCGTTTTTATGTACTCTTGTTGCTTCGCTCATTATGCTAGGTTTGCTAAGTTTTGTTGTTCAGTCCAAAGCTGTGCAATGGATTTACCACCTCGGTCGTAAAAATGTGGACGGTCTTTAAAAGAAGTCCATCGACCTCCCCAGGAAAGACCAACACTTTCACCAATAACTCCAAGGGTATTCCATACCGATTCAGGCACTTTGTAATTCGCTCGTCCATCCACAATAGGAACAATATCTATTGCTACTCCTACATTGTGATCCGACTGTCCGCATTTGGCATTGGTGACAATTCCTCCGGGAGCTGTTCGTCCTTGTGCATAGAGTTTGTTTTGCTCTTCACAATCACGGTAAGCACTGGTGACTTTAAGTGGGATGCCTGCCTTTTGAGCTTTGATAAGAAACTTCTCGACCTTCTTTCTTACTTCAGGTCGAAGTTGACGGAGCTTTAACTTGGTTTGAATATCCAATTTCTTGTAAAGCCAACGACTTGCAATAGCAATACCAATGACACCCACAAGGATACCAACCCCCATAAAGACTACCTTTTTATCTACCTGAACTGCCATTGATTATGCTTGTTTTTGACAACTACAACCACCGCTTTCACCGCTTTGGCATTTGCAGCTCTTTTTCATTCTCAAAAGATTGATTGAAATGTTTGCAATGGACAATACCATAAATGTTGCAAACAAGATGTTCATTGTTTTATTCTCCTTCATGACGTACTTATTTTATGCGTTTTAGCTCGTTAATTAATTCCTTATTCTGTTTTTCCATGTGAACCACTTTTTTCTCCAAATCTTGGATGCGTTTGCGTTGGTTCTCTATTACTTTTTGTAATGCTTCTGTATGTTCCTCCGATTCTTTGATTCTCTTTTCTAACATTTGCGACCACTGTATCCAATTTGCAACAATCTGATTTTCTGCCTGTGCATGCAGGTTAATAGCCTCTGCTAACTTCACTTTTTTGTCGGTACGTAGGCGAACAAGGATTTCAAGCAGCTTCCAAAATCCGGTAGCTCCTAAAATCAGCGTTATTATTTTCCATAGTTCCATAGTCATCGTTTAAGCAGGTGAAGTAGCATCGTATTCAATTGGGTATTTGGCGATATAAGGATGAATATTGAAAAGCAATTCATCGTTCGGATCTATAAAATTTCCAAATATTGATACCCTTCCATTACCATCAATGTTGTAAAAGAAAGTTTCACCTTGATTACTAGTTAAAGTCCCTGATAAAGCTCCAGTTGGACTATTATTAGGCTTTGGAAAATTCATTACCCAAGCTGCAACTGAACCGATTCCACCTGTACGTTTTACTCGAATATCTTTAATCAGTATCATGTTTCCATTTACTACTGAATAGCGATTTCTTCCCGGTGTATGATACATGGTCGTTCCAATCTGTTCAGCCGTGATGGTAAGGAGTGATTCCCTATTAAGGTAATTATCCAATCGAGTTTTCAATCTCAATGGCGTAATAGCTCTTTGGTTATCAGCTCCTAAATCGGTTTCTGCCTGAGTAGCAATTTCAATTAAGCCGATAAGTGTTTCGGTCGCCAGTCTTGAATCCAAAAGTGTTTTCAGTTTCAAAGGGGTAATGGCACTCAAATCATCTATTCCACCATTAACCAAAGCCTGTGAAGCCACTTTGATTATTCCTGCAATAGTTTCGGTTGCTTGCGAAACATTGCTTTGAATCACATTCCATGAAGCTCCAACGCTTGCCTGTTCACCTCCGGCATTGTCAACTAAACAAACAATTACATCCATTTCCTGAACATCTTCTCCGGCAGCTCCACCAATTTTACCTCCGGCACTTACCGTATAAGCATCTCCGGCTAAGGCTGCCGGATAATTAGGATTCGTTGAGCAGTCAATAGTTCCTTTGTTTTCCCAAAGTCCTGTTACCTTATCAGCTACATAGCTTGCAAGCTTTTGAGGGGTAACAAAAGTTGAGTTACTTGTTCCTGCATTGACTTCTTCAATCGTGGCAACTCTCGCTTTTCCTTCAACGGTTTCCGATGCCGTTTCAATACTCGATTTTAGACCGGCTACTACTTGAAAACAAGTCCCATCAAATAGTAATAAATAATGATTGATGGTTCCCAAATCATCGGCAGCTAAGTCCACCAATACACCGTTCACGGCTTTCATTATTGGAACCGCTCCCTTACCATTGATATTGATTGTTGAAACGCCTGAATTACCATGATTGAATTTCACCTGAATACTCAATCCTTGTCGGTAAGTATTTTTCAATGCAGGATCTAACTCTAACACATAATCATCCGTTCCACCAGTTGTAACACCAAAACCACCGAGGCTATTTTCCACCGGAAAATCACCCACATAGTTTAAATCGTTTAGGTTCACATCGCTGCTATATCCACCATTTGCACTCATAATTCTTTAATTAAGTATGGCTAAGATTCCTATGATTCCAATGCTTACTCCAAGCCCGGTTCCTAGGAATATCTTATCTCGTTTATGTCGTTTCACTTCTGTTTTTAGATAGCCCAATTGCAGGTTTACCTCATTGTTCACCTCTTTACTATTGGTAATGATGCTTTGATAGTTGATCGCTTGATTATGGAGCAACTTAATAGTTGAATCCTGCTGCTGAATCAAAGAATCTTGCAAAGCCAGTTGTGTATTTTGCTCAACTGTAATGCTATCCTGATACTTTTTGCCTTCCAGTTCAATAGCAATTACTTTTGCCTGACTTACTGTAAAGCAGAAAAGTGTATCATTCTGAATGGTGTAAACTGTCGGTTTCAAATTCTGCGAAAAACCGATACAGTTCATCATTATCATAATTACCAATAGCCCTAATCTTTTCACTTTTCCTGTGTTTAAGTTGTTCTAAATCCTTGTTTCGTTTTTTTAGTTCTTCCTTTATGCCATCTTGTTTTTCCAGTTGTTCAGTAATTTGCTTTTGTAAACCCTGATTGATAGCTAAGAGGCTGTCGTTATGCTGTTCCAGTTTCTTGATGGTTTGCTCGTAATTGGGGTTTAGATTAACCGACCTATCCTTTGAGCTCCAATACCATACAAAACCTATAATAGTCATCAGCCAAAGCACCAAGACTACATGGCTAAGTCGCATTTTCATTTTCCTTTAGCGTTTTGTAATCCGTTCTTTTGCCTGTGATGTAGCGGACTAACCCATCTAAAATGAGTTTGTGAAAAACAAAGGCAAACACGAAGGATTGAAACAGTACTTCGATATGCTTTACTTCATATCCACGAATGAAATAAAGGATCACGGCATAGACTAAACCCACCAATGCCGTCCGGTATCTTCGTTTGGATGAAATATTGGTTTTCTGCTTGATCTGATTGGTGAACTTTTCTGAGTTGATACCATATCCGATAATGATAAAGGTGAGAATGTAAGCCCAATCAAGGCTCTTTACATATCCCATAATCTGTGTTGCTATTTCTGTAATAATTCCTGTATCCATAATTCTTGCATTTATGATTGGAGCATATCTGTTATCTGTTTGAGGGCTGCATGCTTTTCTATACCCGATTCGTTTAGCTGCAAAGCCAAATTTTTGAGCTTTTTCTCTTTCCTCTCGGAAGGTTTGGCTAAATGCCATCGAGTTAAATTCCATAGTAAAACATGCTGTTCGTAATCCAATACTTTGAGCTCTTTTTCAAGAAGTTCTTTGTTTGCCTTGTCCACTTTTAAATCCTTTTCCCAACGACTTAATAAGCGTTTAGAAATCATCGTTTTCCCCAAAGGAGAATACGCCCAAGCCACATAACCGGCTCCGGCAAAAACGGATATAGCGAATAATGCAACAACCTTCTTATTCATTGCTGAGCTTCCATATTTTTTACAATTCCTCGAATACCAAAAACGATGAGCGTAATCACCAAGCCTGAACCCACTAGGTACAAGCTTGTCTTTCTCAATGTCTCATCGGTCATTGTGATTTTGATGTCGGTTTTTAATCCATCATCGCTAAACACATTGTCCAAATAGTTTTTTATGCCTGTTCTTTCTTCTGTTTCCATGGTATTAGCTTATTGTTTTGAATTTCTCCTGAGACACGGTTTTAGTGCCAAATACCTTTTGAACTGCTGCTTCTGTTTTCGGACCAAACTTTCCATCTGTATCTATTCCTGATCCTTTTGAGTTCAGGTAGTTTTGGAGCTTCTTCACATTGGTTCCACAGGTTCCGAATTTCAATGGGAAGCTGCTATCGGAATACATGCAACTAAATGAGCGAACCCCTGAAGAACTGCTCGAAGTGGTGGTTCCCTTAATGCTTGCAGCAAATTGCTGTTTCTCTTTTCGTTTTTTCAGAAAATACCATACGCCAAAACCGGCTGCTGTAACTGCCAGTCCAGCTCCGATCCAAAGCATTTTATTATCCAGTTTAATTGTCTCTTTCTTCATGTCTTTTAGGGTTTAATATTGAACTACAACTGCATCTTCACGCACATAACCTTCGGTTTTGCCACCCACAGGTTTGGTCAATTTTATTTTGTACCAGTAATAGCCATCTTCACCTTTGAGGCGTTCTAAAATGGTTCCCACCGGATTACTTTCTGCTTGTGTTAATAGGTTGTGCGAGAAATCCATGGTAGTCCAGTTCTCATTATCCACCTTCGCAGAGCTTCTTATATTCACATAACCTTCGGATCCGTAATGCACTTTTTTACCAATGAGCTTTTGCTCTTCTCGTTCCTTTTGTTTGCCACTTGTAGTGCGGTTTTTTCGGTTCTTGATAAACTTGTGAACTCCAAATCCTGCAAGGGCTAAAACGACCGTGGCTACACCACCTATAATTAAATATTTCTTTGTCTTTGCATCCATAATTCTAAAGGTTAATAGCTTTCTAAAATGTCTTTTACTCGTGCTACTTCATCGGCATCATCTAAGTAATAAGTGATGTACTCTGCCAAACTGCCGTATTTCATAGCACTGAACATTCGAGAAATCAGAGATAGGTTATCAGCACTTCCGGCTTCTTCTAAAGCAGAATAAATGGCTCCTTCATCGTCATTGTACCAGGAACCGGCATCATAAATTTGGGTAGCCAGTTGTTTTGCTCTATCGTGGGATAGCGTAATTTTTTCCGGACGAGCATAATTCGGATCAAAGCCTTTGTAGCTCATAATGTCTCGAATCTTCTTACTGCTTTTACAGTCGGCAATTCCTGTTTTGCAAAGAATCGGACGTATCACTCCAAAGTAGGTAATACCAATACCCACGAGGATAATCCCCCCTATGATGTAAGGGGTAGCCTTGTTTTGTGATAAGCCTTCAACGGCTTTTGCTCCTGCAACTGCTCCTACCATATTTTCTGCTTTTTGGGATTAATTTATATGCCTATAATTTCTTCCGTGGTTTCTTTCACTTCGCTTTTGGTTAAGCCATTATCTTCCAAAAAGGACTTCAAACGATTTTTGATTTTCTCTTCTTTTTTAAGAGCCGTTTGCTTGTCGTACTTAATGTAGATTTGTCTGCCTAGCCAAAAGCCTATTGCCAATGTGATTACCGTTCTCATTAGTCTTCTTCTTTGTAAATGTTTGCCTCTGAAATACCGATGCTTTCCAACCACTTAGGAACATCAAAACTTGGACAAGCTTTGCTTGCTCCGGGAGCTTGATTATGTCCTAAAACCTGAATATGAGGATGGCGTAATAGCATGAACTTTACATAGGTTTCCAAAGTGCCTTTTTGCTCTTTAGTCCTTGTGTCTTTTGGCTTTTCACCACTTTCATCAACACCACCTACATACACCACATGCCTTGAATTGCCGTTGATACCACGCACTCCGTTGGATATTTCCCATGGATCCACTTGATCGTCTTGGTTGAACGGTATGATGTTTACAAGCTCTCCATCGAGGTACACGATGTCGGAATATCCCGGACGGTTCCAACCTCTTCCTCCCAAATGTTTTGGGTTGGTGTGCATACGAATAATATCGTCCTTAGTAAGCTCTTTGCCTTCAGGACTTGCGGTACAGTGAATGACCAGATAGTTTAATTTTCCCATTGTTTTAAATTTTAATTGTTGGTATTAAATATTTGAATTGAAGCTGTTTGTAATAGACCAAAATGGTAATGGTCTGTCCGGGAGCTATTTTAAACTCCCATGTCGATTTACCATCAATCACATCACCACGAACGGCTGTTACTTCCGCAACATCGAGGTAGTTTTGTGGACTTTTGTAATTGTTGAATGAAATCGGGGTAACGTGCTGTTTCCCTGTTGGGCTTTGGTGAATCAGTTTCAAGCCACTTGCTCGGTTTTCATCCGAAAACACAAATTTGGCATGCTTTACGAGTGCAGGTTTGAACTGAAATTCCGCTCGCTTTTCAGGGTAACTTTCATTAATTGTTATGTCGCTACTGCTTTCGGTATAACCAATAAAAGCAAGTTTGCCACCATTTGTATTGGTTGTAAATACCTCGCCACTTGGCAGTGCAGCTATACCAATGTTCGGTGGATTGTTCAGCGACAAAGTCTCTGAAAGTGTTCCAGTAGTGGAATAGATATAGGTTAAGCCAGTTTGACTGCTCAATACATATAAAAATCCATTAACCGGGTTATAGATGATTCCACTTGGTTGAAATCCTAATGGATAAGTGTTTTCAATATTTTGAGTTTGCGGATTGAGCTCCAGTAACTCATTACTGTTTTTGGCTATCAAAAACAAGCTGCTTGTATTTGTGGTAAACTCCGTAGGATAATCTCCTGTTGCGTTTATTTCATTTAGCAGATTATCGGCTGCATCAAATACACTCACTGAATCTGAACTTGAATTACTTACCCAAACCGTTCCTTGCTGATTCCACACCGAAACCGTTCTTGGATCTTCTCCAGTATTTAAAGTAGCTACTAAATTGTAGGTAGAGCTCTCAATTTTGGATAAGGTGTTATCCAGTAAATTGCTCACATAAAAACAGCTGTTTTCAGGATTGTAAGCAATAGAAGTTGGTCGATTGCCAACCGGAATCGTTTGAATGATGCTATGTGTAGCATCCAGTATTTTAATTGTATTCTCAACGGAACACACTACCCATGCTTCACCATTAGAAGGATTAAAAGCAATATCTACCGGAGAAACAAATCCAGGATAAACATTCCCCAAAGCAACGGTTTTTACAATTGCTCCCGATGTATCCATGATAGTAATACTATCACTCAATTGATTGGCTACATAAAGTAATCCATTGAACGAATTGAAGCCTACATTTTGAGGATGTATGCCTGTTTGTACTTCTTGATTTACCTTATGATCCTGAACATCTCCGGGCAATGGCTTACTGATTGAAGTGCCCATGTTGGCTCCCCATAAATTGATGGCTCTAACCGAAGTACCGTTATTGGTAAGCGTAATTTGTGTTTTGGATATTTCAGGTAAATGAGCTGCCTTTTCTTTGTAGTTCTTTTGAACCTCCAATGCCTTTTTGGCAAAGGCTTTTAATTTCTTTTTCTTGCGTTTGGCTTCATCAAAGTCATTGGAAACATCCATCACACCTGACACCGTCCCCCATGTTTTTAAGTCCTTTTTATAGGCTTTGGCATAGTTGGGATTTTGAGCCATCAATGCCTGATGAACGCGAGCATTGGAAATACCAATAAAGTTGCTTTCGGTATCATCACCGTGCAACTTGGTTTCTTTGTCCGAGGTGCTTGTTGGCTTTTCATCCCTGTCATTTTTGAAAAGGAAATAACCTGTGCCAACCACCGCCAAAGCTCCCAATAACCCTATTTTCTGCTTGCTGTTCATACGGCTTTGGCTTTGTGGTTTAACATGATTTCTTGGGTATTGCGATACCTGTCGATGAAATTGATAATATCCTGGGCTCTTGTTACATGCTGGCTTCCCACGGTTTCGGGGTGCATGGCAAATACTTTTGTAGCAGCGTACACCGCTTCAATTTTTGGGTATTGTAAATCCAAATAGAGCTTTAATGCAGCAAGGTCTGCCGGACGTTCTTCTCTAGTTGGTATCTGAAAATGTTGGCGTTCGTGCAATAGCACAAACATTCTTACGGGAATGGTAAAGTGTTTGAATGCCTGATTAGACACTTGTATTCTACCTGTTTGCCGATTGGTTCTTGCAGGCGTTACCATGGTATTGCCAAACTGATCTTTAATAACTGGTAGTAACTGAATCAAAAATTCATGGTCGGGTGAATCGAAAAATCCGGGCTTGTATGTGCCACTATACTTCGCAAAGTTTTGAGCAAAGTCAATGAATCGATGCATGGCAGGTTGAGCCCAAACCTCAGAAGCATCCAGTTTTTCCAATTCAAACTTTTCAATTACATAGCCATTGTCTTCACCGGACTCGCTATTGTAAATTTCAACCAACAAAGTTTCAGGAGACAAAGGCATAGGAATAGAGATTTCCTTGTAATTCATGCCGTCTCTCATTGCCGAGGGCTTGAAAGGAACCTTTCTTCTGAAATAATAGGAATTAGCTCTGTGAGCATCATAACCTTTAAGGGCAACAATGACCGGTCGAAGGGCTTTAATTCCTACCTTCAATACAAAACGATTGTTATGTGTTGGTACTGGTACTAACATTAAGCGGACTGGATTTGTACTTTCTTATTCTTTTGCATGACTGAAAAGCCGTATGCAGCAATCACTAGCACGGCTATTCCTCCGATAATCATTACTTCTTTTGAAATGCCTTTTTTCTCAGGTTCAGGGGCAGGCTGTCCACCCATGGAAACATCATAATCCGTTGGCGTATCGTCTTTAAAAAAGCCTACAATATTTCCTAGGGTACTGGTAATACCTTCCACACCTCCGGCTTTTTGAAAACCTTCTTTTTGCTTTCCCCACCATTGTTGGCGTTGCTCTTTTCGAGCTGCTTTTTCTTCGGCAGTACGTTTGGGTTTTGCCTGTTTGTTGGGATCTTTTTTAAACAGGTTTTTCAAGAAGTAATCGTAATTATCTTCTCCACCGTGTATGATATATTCTGTTTCTCCTGCAATCATCTTGATTCATTTATAGGATTCTTAATATTCTAAGCGTAGAACCTTGTGGCTCATAGTTTACCGCCTGATAACCTTTTCCGACAAAGGGGTAGCTTTTGGCTTCTCCCGGAGGCAAAGGCACATTGTTCACAAGAGCTGTGCTCGTTCCCACGTTCTTGATGGAGGCGAAGAGAAAACCTTGGGGTAAGTTTCCGTTGGTTGTTGCTTCTTCTTCCGTTATTTGAGCGAGTATGTCCATGCTTATTCATTATTTTCTGATTATTCCAATTACTACCAATGCAGCCACACCAACACCCACAAAAACCAAGGTCTTCTTGCTCATGCCAAAAGGCAGCATAGAGGCTTGTTGCGGTTGATTATCTGTATTTTCGACAGTTAAATTGGTAGTAGTTTCCGTTCCAGTTGGCTCGGTTATTCCCATCGGTTTAGTGCTTGGCTCTTCTGATTTAGAAGAGGTATCCACAAGGGCTTTTTTTACCTGTGGTTCACTAACTATTGGTTCCTTCTTTGGAGGTAAATCGGGAGCAATTTGCTTTACTACCGGTTTGGAAGTTCGCACCGGAGCAGGACGACTAAACCTAGGCTTTCTGCCTTTGGCAATTCGTTTTTCATCCCTTTTTTCTCTTCGGGCAATGACTTTAGGATTTTGGCTTCGCTTTTCCTTTCTTTTTTTGATCCACTTACCAATGAATTCATCGTACTCAAATTCATTCCCTAAGCCATCAACAAAGTTGTCTTCCTCTTCTAAAAGACCTCCATAAAACTGTAATTCATATATCGGGTTTGCAGCTATCATAACTTAAATTTTAAGCAGTTGGTACTGGAGCCGCAGCCCCTTTTTTCTTCATGGATTGATACACTAAACCTCCAACTACAAGCAAACCGATAACAATCATTACCGGACTTCCCATGCCTGCCTTTTGCACTTGTGGAGCTGGAGCTTGTGCCGTTGATGTTGGTTGTGGTGCTTGTTGCATCATCATTTGTGGAGCCATCTGCGGAGTTGGAGTAGATGTTGGCGAAGCCAATTGCTTGGTCAAGCTTGTTTCTGCTCTCATAGATTCTGTTTCCGCACGCCTTTGGTCATTTTTTAGCTTTCGCTTTTCCATTCTAAGCTTATGCCTTTCGGCTTTTCTTTGCTTACATTTTCTACCAAAGCATAAAAAGTTGTCCCACTCGTTTGTAGGCTGACCACTTATTCCGTAGTTATAATTGCTTATTTCCATGATCTATCGTTTATGAAGGATTTGTATTGATTAAATTTTTTCTTTGCCGGAAGTAGAAGAAGCTGATGATCCCTAGTAAGCCCAACACTCCGATTATGAGGTAAAGGCTTTTTTTACCTGCCAACTTGCGTTCTTCGGCAGCAGCTTGTTGTTCCTGGGCTTTCATAGCAAGCATGTTATTCAGCATTTCTCTGCGAGCTTCTTCCTTTGCCATTTTCTGCTTGTTCTTGCCACCAACAATACTTCCCACAGCTCCGGATATTCCGGCAATTGCTCCGGCTATGGCTTGTACATAATGGTATTCATCTTCATCAGGATTATATGCGGTTTCCGATTCTACCATATTACTGAGTAGCTCGGTTAGCTCACGATTGAATGTTTTGTTTTGAAGGGCTAAACCTTCAACCAATCCATTAGCTAGAGATATTTTATCGCTTGTTGGAACCTGAATGCCATACCTGTCCAAAAGCATTTTATAGGGCTTTGGATTCTTGGCAACTGCTACACCAATTAAGGATAGAGCAGCCTTGGATTGCTGATTAAGTGCCTGTGTATTTTCCTCTTTGACTATTCTAATCATCTTAGTTGCTTTTTATGGAGGATCCGATGAGTACACCGGCTACCAGTGTTAAGCCTAAAATCACTAATCCGTCTTTTGAAACAGAAAAGCGGTCTTTGTCTTTGGGTTCTTCCTTTTTTGGGGATTCAGCAGTTAGTTTTCGCTGTCTTAATTCATTCCAAACCAGTTGAACTTCTTCCATAAGGGATAAGTCTTCCGGCTTTTTATTGGAAGCTGCCAGTACTTCCTGATAGTGTTTTTCCAATTGGGAAGTGGTCATATCCACCATTTGATCAATGTAGTCGCCTACATCCAAGTTGGAATCACCACCAAAATTGCTGTTGCCACAAGCCCCGCAAAAGTTGGATTCAGGATTAAAAGAGCTACTGCCACATGAACCGCAAAAGCTATCTTCCTTTGGTTGGTTTAGTTTCAAAATCAAATCTTTTTCCGGATGAATAGTTAACAAATGCGGAACAATGCTTTTGCCTTCCGTTTTCACCAGTTCCTTAGTTGCCTTCACTAAATCGTGAATGTTCTTTGGAGCATGATACCCTTGGTCAAACAAAAACTTGCGTGCCCCATCCGGATTGCCATACACGATGTAGGCAATGCGATTTTGTGCGTATTTCGACCTTGTTAAACTTTTTTGCATCGTATTTCAATTTGAGTTTTTACAAAAACAGCCAAAGAGCTATCACGCTGACTTTGGCTGCTTTAAATTGTCCCTGTTATGAGCCTTTTACAGCTTGCATAGGTTCTTATCTTCTTCTGCGTAAGAATCCTCTTCCTCCAGGTCGTCTTCTCATTGAAATACCACGTCTGCGTTTAACAGGACTAGGTCTCTTTCTGACAATCTTCTTTACCAGTTTTTTAGGCTTCAAACCAAAGGCTGTCGGCTTTTTACTTCTGATTAAGTCTAATTGTGGAAGACCAGTTGTTCTTGGAGCAGTTGAAAGCTCGGCAACATTTTTACCGTCCAATAAGTTACCCATGTTGGCTCTTGCCTTGATTGTGAAGGTGAATACCACCGTTACACCATCTTTAAGCAATAACCTAATGCTGTCTTGTCCGGTAACGTCCACTTCAAAGTTGTTGTCATCAATCAAACCTTGAGTGAAGTTTTGTGGAGAAGTTGCATTTCTTGGTTGGTAAACTCTTACCGAATTGCTTCCTGTCGCTGTCCTTTTATTGATCTTCAATACATTGTCAAATTGCAATGGATTGGAAACCGACATTTTCATTCCCACAATCTTGAATGGGTTGGCTTTTGATTCCTCCCTTACTTCTTTGTGTGAACTCTCTTCAACGCTTACCGTTACACCGGCAGGTTGTGCTGCTTCTTCGTTTGCTCCAAACAGAATGGCTTCTGCATCGGCTCCGGAAGTGTTTTTTACTACTACGGTTAAGGTACGGTCGTTCGGGTCAATACGTCCGATAGAATTTGTTTTGTAACTATCGTACATGTCGTCATCATCGGCAGGAATGTATTCTACTTCTTCATCGTAGTATTCATCCTCATCGTAATAACTGTCTTCATGTCCTTCAAAACCGGTATCGAAGTCATCTTCTTCATACCCATCGTAGTCATCGTATCTGTCTTCGGCATCATCTTCGTATGCCATCAACTCATCGTTATATGGATTCATTTTGAATGCTTTTTTAAGTGTTTGTAACTAAATTCAGGTAGCCCCACCATGGAACTACTTCTTTGTTTCGCTGCTTTCTGCTAACTTTTTAGCTTTTGCTTTCTCCATAGCAGGGTCAATCACTTTTTTGGTTAGGATTGTACCAATCACAAAAACTCCTAGTGAAACTCCTGCCATAATGCCAATTGATTTCCAATCAGTATTTTTCATTTTTTTATCGTTTTAAATTTTTAAATCTTCCGAATTGAACTGTGCGGTTTTTAAACCAATTGAGATGCTAAGGTCAGGGGAAAACAAGCCGAGAAAAAGGGCAAAAATTGTCCTTTGGTGAGTGTTTGTTTATCGACAAACTTTAAGGCAAAAACTTGGAATATTTCGGTACAAAAAAGGAAGTGATTTAATTTATCCTAGGTATAAATTAAAGAGGTATTGGAATTTATGTAGGGGATAAATTCAGGTACTTAAAAATTTACTCAAAAATGCCAGTAAATACATTTTACTGGCAAAAATGAGTATTTCTAAAAAATGTCATTATATTTGCACTATTGGCAAAAATGAGTAAATCGGAAATATGCCAAAAAAGTTAAATACTGGCAAAATTGAGCTATGTCTAAAATCATTGACCGTCAAATATCGAAGCATTTTAAAGGCAAAGGGCATTTCAACCGAGATACCCTCAGTTCCTTTTTAACCGATTTGGATCCGGAAATCACAGAAAGTGTTTTAACCTGGAGAATTCATGATTTGGTGAAACGCAAAGTGATTGACCAAGTGAAAATGGGTATTTACACGATTTCCGACAAAGTAGCTTACCAGCCATTTGTATCAGATAAACTGGCACGATTATCCAAGATTGTAGCAAAGGAATTTGATGAATTAGATTACTGCCTGTGGAGTACCGAATGGCTGAATGATTTTACCCGACATCAATTGGGAACCTTTTTTTATATACTGGAGGTGGAAAAAGATTTTGTAGAGGAAGTATTCAATGCGTATTCCGAATCTAAACAGTACCGGGTGTACCTCGATCCAAAAGAGGACATCATGGAAAGGTATGTGGAAAGTGAAATTTCTATCATTATCAAACCACTCATAACCCGATCGCCAATACAGAAAATTGCCATCAAGGAAAAATCCAAGGATAAGGTCTATGTGCCGACCTTAGAGAAAATACTAATTGATGTGTACAGCGATGCAGTAACCTTTTATGCCATTCAGGGAAGTGAAATGGATACACTGTTTGAAAATGCTTTGAAACGCTATCAAGTAAACTTCACCAAGCTCATTAGCTACGCTAGAAGAAGAAATAAAGAAGAACAAATTAAAAGTTACTTAGAAAACAACTTTGGTGACTTTGTAAAAGATATTTTAGAATGATAAAAGCACATTGTTTTACCAAAGAATGGATCAACGGCTTTAAGCAGCAAAAGCATTTGAAGCGTATCAATCCTCCAATACTGGAGAAAATGATACATGCTCTTTCCTTGTTGCAGCAACTTAAAGCAAATGGTTTAGATTTCACCTTTAAAGGTGGAACGAGCCTCGTTTTGTTGCTTTCTAAATCGAGACGATTTTCGGTAGATATTGACATTATTACTACTCAAAGCAGAGAGGAAGTTGAAGCTGTCCTGGACAAAGTGGTAGCTAATTCACATTTCAATAAATGGGATCTACAAGATAGAAGAAGCTACAAAGAAGGAGTACCCAAAGCTCATTACGAATTTGATTATGAATCGAGCCTGAATCAAAGTGCTCATTTTGTGCTGTTGGATATTCTTTTTGAACAAAGTGATTACCCAAGACTATTATTAGCTCCCATTCAATCGGAGTGGATTGAATCCGAAGAAGTATTGGAAGTAGCTGTTCCCTCTATTGAATCCATTTTAGGAGATAAACTCACGGCATTTGCTCCAAATACCGTTGGAATCCTTTATGGAAAAGACAAAGAGCAGGAAATCATTAAGCAACTCTTTGATATTGGCTGCCTGTTTGATGAAGTGGAAAGCGTAGAAGAAATTGCATTGAGTTTTGAGAAAATTGGAGCTAAGGAAATCAACTACCGTGAACTGGAAATTGGCATAACAGAGATACTGGATGATATTTTCACCACTTCTTTACTCATAGCCAAACGAACCAAAAATACCCAAGAGCCGGATAAAACAAGGTTTACCGAACTCACCACCGGAATACGCAGATTTGAGGGCTTTTTGATCGCTGAAAACTTCAAAATTGAAGATGCCATACTTGCAGCAGGTAAAGCAGCTTACCTCGCTAAACAATTAAAGAACAAAGACTATATAGCCATAGAAAAGTTTAACGGTCAGGACATTAGTAAACTGGAAATTTCTGGAGAGCTGAACTTCCTGAACAAGCTCAAAAAGTCGAGAGACAAAGCAGCATTTTTCTATTGGTATAAGGCGTTGAATTAAGAATAGATTATGGATAAAAGTATATTTAAAATAACACAAATGGATTGTCCTTCGGAAGAAAGTCTAATTCGAATGAAGCTAGACTCTGTTGAAGGTATTAAAGCACTGTATTTCAATATTCCTGACCGTAAATTGACTGTATTTCACGAGGGAAATTTGCCTGAAATTGAGATTGCTATTAATAAATTAAAACTTGGCGATCAACTCATATCTTCAGAAAAGACCGAGGATGTTAAAATGCCAGAAGATAAAAAGCAAAGCAAACTATTATGGACGGTGCTTATTATAAACTTTGTGTTTTTTACCATAGAGCTAACAACAGGTTGGTTTTCTAAATCAATGGGATTAGTTGCGGATAGTTTGGATATGCTAGCTGATTCAATTGTTTATGGATTGAGTTTGTTTGCGGTTGGTAAGTCGGCTATACGCAAAAAAAAAGTAGCCACCTTAGCAGGTTATTTTCAAATACTACTTGCTGTAATTGGTTTTATTGAAGTACTAAGAAGATTCGTAAGATCAGAAACATTACCCAATTTCTCAACCATGATATTGGTTTCCATTTTTGCTTTGATTGCAAATGCTATTTGCCTTTTTCTTCTCCAAAAATCAAAATCTAATCACGAAGCACACATGAAGGCAAGTATGATTTTTACTTCTAATGATATAATTATCAACTTAGGAGTAATTATGGCAGGCTTATGTGTAATGTTATTGAATTCAGGGATACCGGATCTAATAATTGGTAGTATCGTATTTATTCTTGTAATACAAGGAGCTTTTAAAATTTTGCAACTTGGAAAATGAAAACCGACTTTTCAAAAATATTATCCAAGTCCGATTTTAAGGTAGCCCGAAGCTGCCCGACCAAGCTGTATTACAAGAAAAATGGCTACCCATCTGCCAATGATGGCAACGAATACATGGAGTACCTTGCGGAAGGTGGTTATGCGGTTGGTAAATTGGCTACACTTCATTTTCCGGAAGGTATTCGCATACAAAATGAACTCGGACTGGAAAGTGCCATAGCTCAAACTAAAGAAGAGCTACAAAAAGAAAACGTAGTCCTTTTTGAACCGGCTTTGTTGAGAGAAGGCAAAGTGGCTGCCATTGATATTTTAGTCAAAGCAGGCAATCGTTTTGAGATTATTGAGGTGAAGTCCAAAGGCTTTGATTCTGATAACCCAAAATTTGACAAAGGTTGGGATGAATATTTAGAGGATATTGCTTTTCAAAAGGAGCTTTTACAGGAAGTATTTCCCGATGCTCATATCGACTGTTTTCTGTTTGTTCCGGATAAAGCCAAGCGAACCCAAATAGATGGCTTAAACGCTTTGTTTGAATTGAAAGAAGTAGAAGCTCACAATCAGTTTAAGTTTTACGAGATT
>Ga0209715_1000366_pt1 | contig 40154 bp, 30 predicted proteins | sample COGITO_mtgs_1205_2_FD_184809 | JGI IMG/M metagenome (GOLD analysis project Ga0209715, IMG submission 184809) | Pelagic marine microbial communities from North Sea - COGITO_mtgs_120503 (SPAdes) (version 2) | ecosystem: Environmental > Aquatic > Marine > Epipelagic ... | reverse complement strand
ACCACAACCCGTTCTCAGATGTGCGCATCGCCGGTCCCCGACGGCAATGCGACAGTCGAGATGAAAGGTTACGTAACGCATGGCTATGTCATTCCTAGGTCAAAAACGTTTGCGCAAATATTACGGAAAAATCCGTGAAGTTTTAGAAATGCCAAATTTGATTGAGGTTCAAAAATCCTCATATGATTTGTTCTTGAAATCTGGTGACTCCCCGCAGCCGCTCGACGGCGAAGGCATCAAGGGTGTTTTTCAGTCGGTCTTCCCGATTAAAGATTTCAACGAAACCGCAATTTTGGAGTTCGTAAAATACGAGCTGGAAAAACCAAAATATGATGTGGAAGAGTGCCAACAGCGCGATATGACATATGCAGCTCCCTTGAAGGTGACGCTGCGCTTGATCGTTTTTGATGTAGATGAAGACACTGGTGCGAAATCGGTTAAAGACATTAAAGAGCAAGACGTCTTCATGGGCGATATGCCTTTGATGACACCAAACGGCACATTTGTGGTCAATGGGACAGAGCGGGTTATTGTATCCCAAATGCACCGGTCCCCTGGTGTGTTCTTCGATCACGACAAGGGCAAATCCCATTCCTCAGGCAAATTGCTGTTTGCCTGCCGGATCATTCCTTACCGTGGCTCTTGGCTTGATTTTGAGTTTGATGCAAAAGACGTTGTCTACGCGCGAATCGATCGTCGCCGTAAATTGCCGGTCACCACTTTGCTCTATGCCTTGGGTCTCGACCAAGAGGGCATCATGGATGCCTATTATGAAACCGTCGACTTTACCTTCAAAAAAGGCAGCGGTTGGGTCACTAAATTCTTCCCTGAGCGTGTGCGGGGCACACGTCCAACCTATGATTTGGTCGACGCAAAAACTGGCGAGATGATTGCTGAAGCCGGCAAGAAAGTGACGCCGCGCGCGGTCAAAAAATTGATCGACGAAGGGGCTGTATCAGATCTTCTGATGCCTTTCGATCAAGTCGTTGGTAAATTCGTTTCCAAAGATATCATTAACGAGGAAACAGGTGCCATCTATGTGGAAGCCGGTGATGAGTTAACTTGGGAGCTGGGCAAAGATGGCGAAGTCATCGGCGGCTCTTTGAAAGAGCTGCTGGATGCGGGTATCACCACAATCCCAGTGCTCGACATCGATAATGTGAATGTGGGCGCTTACATGCGCAACACAATGGCGATGGACAAGAACATGTCTCGCGACACAGCATTGATGGACATTTATCGCGTGATGCGTCCCGGCGAGCCACCCACCGTCGATGCGGCCTCCGCTTTGTTTGATAACTTGTTCTTTGACAGTGAGCGTTATGATCTCTCTGCAGTGGGCCGGGTAAAAATGAACATGCGTTTGGCCTTGGATGCGGAAGATACCGTGCGCACATTGCGCCGCGAAGATATCGTGGCCTGTGTCAAAGCGTTGGTCGACTTGCGCGATGGTCGCGGTGATATCGACGATATTGACCATCTCGGAAACCGCCGGGTGCGTTCGGTTGGCGAGCTGATGGAAAACCAGTATCGCGTGGGTCTGCTGCGTATGGAACGCGCGATCAAAGAGCGGATGTCCTCTGTCGAAATTGACACTGTGATGCCACAAGATTTGATCAATGCGAAACCGGCGGCCGCTGCGGTGCGTGAGTTCTTTGGCTCCAGTCAATTGTCACAGTTCATGGACCAAACCAATCCTTTGTCGGAAGTCACCCACAAACGCCGCTTGTCGGCGCTTGGCCCTGGCGGTTTGACCCGTGAGCGCGCTGGTTTTGAAGTGCGCGACGTTCACGCCACCCACTATGGCCGGATGTGCCCGATTGAAACGCCGGAGGGGCCAAATATTGGTCTGATCAACTCACTGGCGACCTTCGCACGTGTGAACAAATATGGATTTATCGAAACACCCTACCGCAAAGTTGTGGAAGGTGTTGTGACCGATGACGTGCAATATATGTCAGCCACTGAAGAAATGCGTCACACGGTGGCACAGGCCAACGCGGCATTGGATGACAACGGCAAGTTTAGAAATGACCTGGTCTCAACCCGTCAAAATGGTGACTATACCCTGGCGCAGTCCAGTGCTGTAGATTTGATCGACGTGTCTCCAAAGCAGTTGGTCTCCGTTGCAGCTTCTTTGATTCCATTCCTTGAGAATGACGATGCCAACCGTGCTTTGATGGGCTCGAACATGCAACGTCAAGCTGTGCCATTGCTGAAGGCGGAAGCGCCTTTGGTTGGCACCGGAATCGAAGAAGTGGTGGCGCGCGATTCCGGCGCGGCAATCATGGCCAAACGCGGCGGTATTATTGACCAAGTGGATGCACAGCGGATCGTGATCCGCGCTACGGAAGATCTTGAGCTCGGCGATGCGGGTGTGGATATCTACCGCATGCGTAAATTCCAGCGCTCAAATCAAAATACTTGTATCAACCAGCGGCCTTTGGTGAAGGTTGGCGATTATGTGCGCAAGGGTGAAGTCGTTGCCGATGGTCCGTCCACTGACATCGGTGAATTGGCCTTGGGCAAGAACGTGGTTGTCGCCTTTATGCCGTGGAACGGATATAACTATGAAGATAGTATCCTGATCTCAGAGCGTATTGTGCGTGATGACGTGTTCACCTCGGTTCACATTGAGGAATTTGAAGTGGCTGCCCGCGATACAAAACTTGGCCCTGAGGAAATCACTCGAGATATTCCGAATGTTGGCGAAGAGGCTCTGCGCAATTTGGACGAAGCGGGCATCGTATATATCGGTGCAGAAGTGGGGCCAGCGGATATTTTGGTTGGCAAAATCACACCAAAAGGCGAAAGCCCTATGACACCCGAAGAAAAACTCTTGCGGGCGATCTTTGGCGAGAAGGCCTCAGATGTGCGCGACACATCTTTGCGTCTGCCACCGGGTGATTATGGTACAATCGTGGAAGTGCGTGTCTTCAACCGCCACGGCGTTGAAAAAGACGAGCGTGCTTTGCAAATCGAACGCGAAGAAGTGGAGCGTTTGGCCCGCGACCGTGACGATGAGCTTACCATCTTGGATCGCAACATCTACGCGCGTCTGCGTTCCATGATCGAAGGCCGTGAAGCTGTGAAAGGTCCAAAAGGCACAAAGGGTGGTCTTGTGAGCGCTGAGTTGCTGGATGAGACACCGCGAAGCCATTGGTGGCAGTTCGCCATGAAAGAAGAGGGGGATGCCCAGGTCGTTGAAGCCCTGAACGAACAATATGAAGCGCAAAAACGCACCTTGGATGTCCGTTTTGAAGATAAGGTCGAAAAGGTTCGCCGCGGTGATGATCTTCCGCCAGGTGTGATGAAAATGGTCAAAATATTCGTAGCGGTGAAGCGCAAGCTGCAACCGGGCGATAAAATGGCCGGCCGTCACGGCAACAAAGGTGTAATCTCCAAAGTTGTCCCAATGGAAGACATGCCCTTCTTAGGTGACGGGACACCTGTGGACTTCGTTCTGAACCCGCTCGGCGTGCCGTCACGGATGAACGTGGGACAGATTCTTGAAACCCATATGGGTTGGGCCGCGCGTGGCTTGGGCATTCAGGTTGATGAGGCCTTGGGTGAGTACCGCCGGTCTGGTGATCTGACCCCTGTGCATGACGCTATGCGGATTGCTTATGGCGACGATGTCTATGCGGAAGGTATTGAAGGCATGGATGAGGCTTCATTGCTGGAATCGGCTGGCAATGTTGTGAACGGTGTTCCAATCGCAACGCCTGTGTTTGACGGTGCGAAAGAAGCAGACGTGAACGATGCCTTGCGACGGGCGGGCTTTAACGAAAGTGGACAGTCGGTCTTGTTTGATGGTCGGACAGGCGAGCAATTTGCCCGCCCTGTGACGGTTGGCATCAAGTATCTTCTGAAATTGCACCACCTTGTGGATGATAAAATCCACGCACGGTCTACCGGCCCATACTCGCTGGTCACACAGCAGCCATTGGGTGGTAAAGCGCAATTTGGTGGTCAACGTTTCGGGGAAATGGAAGTTTGGGCGCTGGAAGCTTATGGCGCGGCTTACACCTTGCAAGAAATGCTGACGGTAAAATCGGATGACGTTGCGGGCCGGACGAAAGTCTATGAAAGCATCGTAAAGGGTGAGGACAATTTCGAAGCTGGGATTCCAGAATCGTTCAACGTTCTTGTCAAAGAAGTCCGTGGCCTTGGCCTGAATATGGAACTCCTGGATGCGGAGGTGGAGGAGTAGACTGCGTGTCAGCGCATTTTACGCCCACCGTCCCTCCCTCTGATTAAAAGGAATTTAAGATGAACCAGGAACTATCAACCAACCCGTTTAACCCGATTGCGCCGCCCAAAGCCTTTGATGAAATCAAAGTCTCCTTGGCCAGTCCGGAACGAATCTTGTCATGGTCTTTTGGCGAAATTAAGAAGCCAGAAACCATCAACTACCGCACGTTCAAGCCCGAGCGGGATGGCCTGTTCTGCGCGCGTATCTTTGGCCCTATCAAAGATTACGAATGTCTTTGTGGCAAATATAAGCGCATGAAATATCGCGGCGTTGTCTGCGAGAAATGTGGCGTCGAAGTGACCTTGCAGAAAGTCCGCCGTGAGCGGATGGGCCATATCGAGCTGGCCAGCCCTGTTGCGCATATTTGGTTCTTGAAATCTCTGCCGTCACGCATCGGTTTGATGCTGGATATGACATTGCGCGATCTTGAGCGGATCTTGTATTTCGAAAACTATGTGGTCATTGAACCGGGGCTCACGGACCTCACTTATGGCCAGTTGATGAACGAAGAAGAGTTCCTCGACGCGCAGGATATCTATGGCATGGATGCCTTCACTGCCAGTATTGGTGCGGAAGCCATTCGTGAAATGTTGTCCTTGATTGATCTGGAAGCAGAGGCCGAGCAACTGCGATTTGATCTTTCGGAAGCCACTGGCGAATTGAAGCCAAAGAAAATCATCAAGCGTCTGAAAATCGTTGAGAGCTTCATTGAATCTGGCAACCGGCCAGAGTGGATGATCTTGACTGTGATTCCAGTGATCCCACCAGAATTGCGCCCCTTGGTGCCTTTGGATGGAGGCCGTTTTGCAACGTCGGATTTGAACGATCTCTATCGTCGTGTCATCAACCGGAACAACCGTCTAAAGCGCCTCATCGAACTGCGCGCTCCTGATATCATTGTGCGCAACGAAAAGCGCATGCTGCAAGAATCTGTGGATGCCTTGTTCGACAATGGCCGTCGCGGCCGGGTGATCACCGGACAAAACAAACGCCCGTTGAAATCCTTGTCTGACATGCTCAAAGGCAAACAGGGTCGTTTCCGTCAAAACCTTTTGGGTAAACGCGTTGACTTCTCCGGTCGTTCGGTAATTGTGACCGGTCCTGAGCTCAAGCTGCACCAATGTGGCTTGCCGAAAAAGATGGCGTTAGAGCTCTTTAAGCCTTTCATTTACAGTCGCTTGGAGGCCAAGGGCCTGTCTTCCACTGTAAAGCAAGCTAAGAAATTGGTTGAAAAAGAGCGGCCGGAAGTATGGGATATCCTCGATGAGGTGATCCGTGAACATCCCGTCATGCTCAACCGTGCGCCAACACTGCACCGTTTGGGCATCCAAGCTTTTGAGCCGGTTTTGATCGAAGGTAAGGCTATTCAGCTTCACCCGCTGGTCTGTTCTGCGTTTAACGCTGACTTTGATGGCGACCAAATGGCGGTTCACGTTCCATTGAGTTTGGAAGCGCAGTTGGAAGCGCGGGTTTTGATGATGTCCACCAACAACGTCTTATCCCCAGCCAACGGCGCACCGATCATCGTACCATCACAGGATATGATCTTAGGCCTTTATTATACCTCTCTCATGCGCGAAGGCATGAAGGGCGAAGGCATGATTTTTGGCTCCGTAGATGAAGTTCAGCACGCGCTTGATGCGGGTGTTGTGCATCTTCATGCGAAAATTCAAGCCCGAATTCCGCAGATTGATGATGAAGGAAATGAGGTTTTGGTGCGGTTCGAAACCACACCGGGCCGCGTACGTTTGGGCGCTTTGCTCCCGCAGAATGTTAAGGCGCCTTTCAGTTTGGTGAACCGCCTCTTGAAAAAAGGCGAAGTTCAACAGGTCATCGACACGGTCTATCGCTACTGTGGTCAGAAGGAATCTGTGATTTTTTGTGATCATGTGATGACTTTGGGTTTCCGTGAAGCCTTCCGTGCCGGTATTTCATTCGGCAAAGATGATATGCTGATCCCAGATACAAAATGGACCATCGTTGATGGTGTGCGCGCTCAAGTGAAAGAGTTCGAACAGCAATATATGGATGGTTTGATCACCCAGGGTGAGAAATACAACAAGGTGATTGATGCCTGGTCAAATTGTAATGACCAAGTGACTGATTCCATGATGGATGCGATTGCCTCGGTGAAATATGATGAGAACGGCGCTGAAATGGAACCGAATTCGGTTTACATGATGGCCCATTCCAAAGCGCGTGGCTCGGTCACTCAGATGAAACAGTTGGGCGGCATGCGTGGTCTCATGGCCAAACCAAACGGCGATATCATCGAGACACCTATTATTTCGAACTTTAAAGAAGGTCTGACCGTTCTTGAGTATTTCAATTCAACCCACGGTGCGCGGAAGGGTCTGTCAGATACGGCTCTGAAAACGGCCAATTCTGGTTACCTTACACGTCGTCTTGTGGATGTTGCGCAGGACTGCATCGTGCGCCAGCACGACTGCGGCACTGATCGTTCCATCACAGCTCGCGCCGCGATCAATGATGGCGAAGTTATCTCCTCTTTGTCAGAGCGAATTCTGGGCCGCGTTGCGGCTGAAGATGTGGTCAAACCCGGCACTGATGAGGTCTTATGTGCCAAAGGCGAGATCATCGACGAGCGCAAAGCGGACTTTATCGAAGAGAATGGTGTGATTTTCATGTTGATCCGGTCTCCTTTGACCTGTGAAACGGAAGATGGCATCTGTGCGGCCTGCTATGGTCGTGATTTGGCCCGCGGTACATTGGTGAACCAAGGTGAAGCGGTTGGCATCATCGCGGCGCAATCAATTGGCGAACCGGGTACACAGCTCACCATGCGGACATTCCACATTGGTGGTGTTGCCCAAGGTGGTGGCCAGCAATCGAGCCAAGAAAGTAGCCAATCTGGTAAAGTGCATTTCGAGAATGCAGTCTTGCTGGAAAACTCAAACGGCGAGCAGCTCTCCATGACTCGGAACATGGTCGCCAGTATTCTTGACGTGGGTGGCGCAGTGATTGCCAGCTACACGGTGGCCTATGGCTCGAAAATGTTGGTTAAAGATGGCCAAACAATTGAGCGTGGCGACAAGCTGTTTGAATGGGATCCGTTCACATTGCCGATCATTGCTGAGAAATCAGGTGTGGTGAAATATGTAGATCTGGTATCTGGCATCGCAGTTCGCGACGAAACCGATGACGCCACAGGCATGACCCAAAAAATCGTGACCGATTGGCGCGCAGCCTTGAAAGGCAGCGAATTGGCGCCCAAAATCATCGTCACCGATAAAAAGGGTGAAATGCTGATCCGTGAAGATGGCAATCCAATTGCCTATGCCATGTCCGTGGATGCGATTCTATCTGTTGAAGATGGTCAGGAAATCAAAGCGGGCGATATTCTTGCGCGCATCCCGCGCGAGGGTGGCCGTTCCAAAGACATCACCGGTGGTCTGCCACGGGTTGCGGAATTGTTTGAGGCACGTCGCCCCAAAGATCACGCGATCATTGCAGAAATTGATGGCTATGTGCGCTTTGGCAAAGACTATAAAAACAAGCGTCGCATTGCGATTGAACCGGCTGACGAGACTTTGGCACAAGTCGAGTACATGGTGCCAAAAGGCAAGCACATCCCCGTCCAAGAAGGTGATTTCATCAAGAAGGGTGATTACATCATGGATGGTAACCCTGCGCCGCATGATATTCTTGCGGTAATGGGTGTTGAAGCCTTGGCCGATTATATGATCGACGAGGTTCAGGACGTATATCGCCTGCAAGGGGTGAAGATCAACGATAAGCACATTGAAGTGATCGTGCGGCAAATGTTGCAAAAATGGGAAATCACCGACAGCGGAGAGACAACTTTGCTCAAGGGCGAGCATGTCGACAAAGCTGAATTTGATGCGGCCAATGAAAAAGCCCTTTCAAAAGGCACCCGCCCTGCGCAGGGTGAGCCGATTTTGCTGGGGATTACCAAAGCCTCTTTGCAAACACGCTCTTTCATCTCTGCGGCTTCATTCCAAGAAACCACGCGGGTTCTGACAGAGGCTTCCGTGCAAGGCAAACGTGACAAGCTTATTGGTCTTAAAGAGAATGTCATCGTTGGGCGCTTGATCCCAGCGGGCACCGGTGGTGCGACGCAGAAAATGCGTCGTGTGGCTACGGATCGCGACAATGTTGTGATCGAAGCGCGGCGTGCGGAAGCGGAAGAGGCTATTGCCTTAGCCGCACCGGCCGCCGTTGCCGATACGCCTGATGAAATGTTTGAAAGCCTATCGGTCGATACGGTTGAGAATAACGACGAGTAAGATAGTTACACTTTGTGATTTAGGGCCGTTCTTCTGAGCGGCCCTTTTCTTTTGCAGTTGCACTTTTTGTCGAAATAAAGCCCGGTAGGTCTAAGGCGACATCCATTTTCAAAGCGAAGGCAGATTGATGACCGACAATATCCGTGGAGCGCTCTTTATGGTTTGTTCAATGATTTGTTTTGCTGTGAATGACGCGGTGATCAAATCTTTGGGCGGGGTGCTGCCAATATTCCAAACGCTTGCGGTGCGCGGCGGGATGGTGGTGGTCCTTCTGGCACTTTTGGTGATGCGCTCCGGTTGGCGGGTGCAGGATCTTCGGCGCCGCGATCAGATGATCCTATTGCTGCGCGTCTTGGCCGAAATTGGCGCCGCATTTTTTATTGTTACTGCTCTGTTCAATATGGAATTGGCAAATATGACGGCCATCTTGCAGATCTTGCCGCTCACCATCCCGTTGGCTGCTTTCACGTTCCTCGGTGAACCTATGGGTTGGCGCCGATTGGTGGCGATTTTCATCGGCTTTGTTGGGATGTTGCTCATTGTGAAACCTGGAAGTGATGGATTCAATATTTACTCATTATTTTGTTTGGCGGCTGTGATCTGTGTCACCATCCGTGATCTGACGGCCCGCAGTTTAGGGGCCAAGCTTTCCTCACAGGAAATGTCGCTCTTTGCCGCCGTTGGTGTGTTCTGTGCGGCGGCTGTAGCAGCGAGGTTTGAGCCCTGGGTGGCGATTTCTCTGACATCTTGGGCGGCCCTATGCGGCTCTTCATTTGCAATCTTTTTGGGATATCTGGTCAGTGTTTACGCCATTCGCACAGGGGATGTCAGCTTCACCGCACAGTTTCGCTATATTGGCCTCATTGCGGCATTAATATTGGGCTACGTATTTTTTGGTGAATTGCCAGATCCTTTGGCTTTAATGGGGGCTGCGATTATTGTTGGTACGGGCGCTTTTACACTCTATCGCCAGCGAATAGGTCGGAAGGCGGAACCTGCTTAACACAGGCCATACTCTGTTGGCTGTGCCAAAGTGTGGATATTCTGCACTTCCGGACTTGACGTTGAAATTGCGCTGGCATACCTCTCTGACACGGTGCGGGTATGGTGAAATGGTATCATAAGAGCCTTCCAAGCTTAAGGTGCGGGTTCGATTCCCGCTACCCGCTCCAAAATCACACATTTTTTCCGTCATGAATACAAACATATAGTGGGTTCCATGTTCTTTCGTGGTATGGATCTAAGGTTTGGACTCAAGGGTCACATCAAAATCGCATAGAAATTCAACAGCACTGGCTGGCGTTTGTGGCCCCAGTCTCAACTGTGCATGAAAGGTGAGGTCAAGCCTGACCTTTTCTTGTGGTGTCAAAGACAGCGGTGCCACCGCCTGCGGATCCGCGGCATCAGCTGCGAACTCTAGGCCTGCGCCATTGACCGCCTGATATTCTGCGATGGGGCACAGCGGGCTAGGCTTAACGCGCAGATGCACCTGCGCGTTTTGGTGGCGCTGGCCTGCACCAAGGGTACAAGCCAAACCCTACAAGAGATAGAGATTAAGCACACATATGTTTAAATGCCGCCCACGTTACCCTATTCATGATTGGCCAGCTGATAGATTTGGTTCAACCCAGTCAGTTTGTAGACCGCCTTGCCTGGCGGCATACCTTCCGGCAGTTTTACTTGCCATTCCCGCCAGGATCCCACTAAAGTATGTGCTATGCTGTTGTTGGCATATACGGGCGTGTTGTCCTGGTTGGAATTCGGATGCAATCCGACGCTTACCATGGTCACCCGCTGGTTGCCTGAGTTGGTGGCCCGCAGGGTGGCGGTGTCGCCTTGGCTCGTGATGGTCCAGCTCAATTTCGGCCCACCGGGGCTTTGCGGGGCGACATAAACCGGCAGGACATGGCGCAGAATCACATCAAGTGTTGATGTGCCCTCCTCGGCTTTCTTCACCTCTGAGGGAACTTCTGCGACGATAAGACGGAAGGTTTGTTCTGATGGGGTGCCACGCTTTCCGCGAAAGCCCAGACGTACTTTCTTGGATTTTCCGGGATGGAGTTTGAAGCTTGGTGGGCTGACGATGAATAATCTTTTGTCTTATATTCATAGGTTCCATTGACCATGGCCCATTTCAACACTTCGATGTTATAAAGTGTGGGTTGAGTTCGCAGTTTTGTGATTTCCACAACTCCGCGGCCAGAGGCTTCCACGTCGACAATAACGGGGACAATTGTAGAATTGGCCTGAAGCCTGGTTGCCAGAAAAACAATGGTGAAAGCGGTGTAAAGTATGCGCAAAATGCCAGTCATAGGAAGTCTCCTGAAAGTGTGACCCTATTGGGTTCGATAAATGGTAGGTATCGCTATACTTAGGGAGTGTTAAATCATTGCTTAAAACGCAGGTAAATTATTGAAATTATACATGAAAAACAAAATTAAAAGAGGGGCTATCGACCAGTATCGGTGGAATGAAGTGAGCCCTGTGAACGGAATCTTCAGGGCCCAATTCAAGGGATTTCATCTAATCGTTTGTATTAGTATGTGACGGTAATGCCCAGTGTATCGGAGTAAGTGCCAACGACCCCTACACTGTTTTCGTCTGCCAAAACGCGGCCATAGAGCGAATAATTCACGGTCTCGCTGCTTTCAGCGATAGCGTTGCTGACCAAGGCGTCATTTGCTGGAATGTAGCTATCGACTGCCCGAGATTCATCAAAGGCGATGATATACTCCAGATAGTTTTTGCTCTCGGCTTCAGCCAAACGCCGGTTGGTATCAACCAAAGAGCTGCCGCCCATCAATGGTGATTTTATAGGTTGTGCCGGTTGTGCAGGCGGCGCCGATGCTGCCTTGTGCATCTGTTGCTGAACCTGGTGTAATGGAGCCAAAATTCAGAGCAACAGCAGAAACGGTGCAAGAACTATGAACGTTAACAGAGACATTCATTATTCCAGTTGCACTGCCAGCCTGAGCGACCTGAGCCGATGCCAATGTTGCCAAGAGAAATGGTGCGGCGAGTTTCATTGCATATGTCATTGTGGTGTACTTAATTAATGTTTGCTTTAATTGAAGTCTTGGGAAGAAGTTGCGAGACTTCGCTGCACAAGTAAGCTCACAAATACGAACAAATGGTAAATCCGCCCGCTGTATTTCTCAACTGGACAACTGGCTAAAATTGTCCTTCAAAAGTATGAAAATTGTGCTTTTTTTGATATTAATTTACAATTTAGAGATCGTTTATACTTTGATTTAAACCTGTTAATGATTGGTTTAAACTTTGACGCGTTTCTATCGCGCGGAAGCAGGTTTTTGGGGTGATGGATCCTAAAAAATTGTGGTCGCCGGCCGGTTGGTGAGACTCTTGGCCTGTTGGTCGCCGCGGCATATGCGATACTCCAATTTTATTGAACGCGCCCTCTTGTTGGTTGCACTGCACCCGGTTACATCGTCTGCACGAACTCAAGGGGCGGGTATGGCACAGACACCAAATTCAGCGGCAGAGGTGAGCGACGAGCGCGCAGCCTCAAAACAAGTTGGCGTATTAAAAGCTCTGCTCCCTTATTTTTCCCCTTACAAAGTTTGGGTCGTATTGGCATTGGCGGCCCTCACCATAACGGCCAGCGTCTCGTTGATCCTGCCGGTTGCGGCCCGCAGGGTGATTGACGGATTTTCCGCTGGGGATGTATCTTTGCTCAATCAATATTTTTTGGGCGCGATTGCGGTGGCTGCGGTCTTCGCTCTGGGCACGGGCCTACGCTATTATGTGGTCACACGTCTTGGCGAGCGCGTGGTTGCTGATTTGCGCAAGGCCATCTTTGTCCGCATGATTGGCATGTCGCCGGCGTATTTCGAGAAATTGATGACGGGTGAAGTTCTCAGCCGCATCACAACCGACACGACATTGATCTTATCGGTCATTGGGTCTTCTGCCAGCTGGATGCTGCGGAATATGCTGATGATGTCTGGTGGGTTGATCATGATGCTCTGGACCTCGCCAAAGCTGACCGGTTTGGTTCTTTTGATCGTGCCTTTAATCTTGGGTCCAATATTGGCATTGGGACGTAAATTGCGCGGCTTGTCGCGACAAAACCAAGACTGGATCGCGGCCTCTTCCGGGAAGGCGTCGGAATCGCTTTTGTCGGCGCAAACCGTACAAGCCTTTACCCATGAGGCGCGCAGTTCAGCAGAGTTTTCAGATGTCACCGAAAAAGCCTATGGCAGCGCCCGTGCAAGGATCAAAGTGCGTGCGCTGATTACGATGATCATCATCTTTGTGGCATTTAGCGGTGTGATGGGGGTGTTGTGGATTGGTGCCATTGATGTGCGCAGCGGCGCCACAACTGCGGGACAATTGGTGCAATTTGTCATCTACGCCGCAATTGTTGCCAGCTCTACCGCGGCTTTGTCAGAGCTTTGGTCCGAGCTGCAGCGGGCGGCTGGTGCAACTGAACGCTTGGTTGAGTTACTGAAGGCTGAGGATTCGATTGCCGATCCAATAGAGCCGACACCCGCGAAAACTGGGGCTATCGTCTTTGAAGATGTTCAGTTTGCTTTTCCAAGCCGACCAGATTCGCCGGCGCTGAATGTGGTGAATTTCACCATCAATCCCGGTGAGACGGTGGCTTTGGTCGGACCTTCTGGGGCTGGCAAGTCTACGATTATTCAACTGGTGCAGCGATTTTTTGACCCGCAGGCCGGCCGCATTACCCTGGGTGGTGTGCCTTTATCTGAGATGCGGCGCAGTGACTTTCGCCAATTCATGGCGCTTGTTCCGCAAGATCCGGTTATTTTTGCCAGTTCTGCCTATGATAATATTTTATTTGGTCGCCCGAGTGCCAGCCGCGATGAGGTGATTGCGGCAGCTCAGGCGGCGGCGGCACATGATTTTATCAGCGCTCTGCCGGATGGCTATGACAGCTATGTCGGCGAGCGTGGTGTGATGCTGTCGGGCGGGCAAAAGCAACGGATTGCGATTGCCCGTGCAATCTTGCGCGATGCCCCGGTGCTGCTGTTGGATGAGGCGACCTCAGCCCTGGATGGTGAGAGCGAAGCGCTCGTACAAAAAGCATTTGAAGAGCTGTCAAAAGATCGCACCACCTTGGTGGTGGCGCATCGCTTGGCGACGGTTAAAAACGCAGATCGTATTTTGGTGATGGATCAGGGCCAAATTGTGGCGCAGGGCACGCATGCCAGTTTGGTCGCAGAAGGCGGGCTCTATGCGCGCTTGGCCAAACTCCAGTTTTCTGAAACCGAAGGCGTATAGCAGTTATCTGTGGTGATCTGCGCAAATTCCTTGCGCAATTTATGAATATTTCGCATCTTGTCTCATAGAAACGCGGATTGGCGCGTGTGAGTTTTGGGAGATGCTTATGGGATTTGCAACTAAAGCTGATCGGGACGCAGTTGAAAACGAAATGCCCTGGGCAGAGCGTGATGTTCCTAAAACGATGTATGAGTTCATCGACCGGGTGGCTGAGCGTCATGGTGCGCGCCCTGGCGTTAGTTTTCAGATCACCTCTGGTCCGACGGACAAGGCCGAAACCCTGAGTTGGCAAGAGTTCCGTGATAAGTCAGTTCAGGCCGCCAATCTATTCCGCCGCTTGGGTGTTGGGGAAAATGATGTCGTGGCTTATCTTTTGCCGATTTGCAGCGAGGCGGCTTTGACCCTCGTGGGGGGAAGCATTGCGGGGATTGCCAATCCAATTAACCCTTTGCTGGAACCTGACCAAATTGCCGCGATCCTGCGCGAGACGAATGCGAAAGTCTTGGTCACCCTGCGCGGTTTCCCAAAAACGGACTTGCCACAGCTGGCAGCCGATGCGGTGGCTCAGGCACCGAATGTGCAGACTGTGTTGGAAGTGGATCTCAACCGCTACCTGACACCGCCAAAATCTTGGATCGTGCCGCTTATTCGTCCGAAAGTCACCGTCAGCCACGCCGCGCAGGTTATGGATTTCAATGCTGAGCTGGCCAAGCAAAATCGGATACTTGATTTTCAAGATGCAACGGAAGACCGCGTTGCGGCCTATTTCCATACCGGCGGAACAACGGGCATGCCGAAAGTTGCGCAGCATAAATATTCTGGCATTGTTTATAACGGCTGGCTTGGGGATCGGATGTTATTTGAGGCCCAAGATACAATCATTTGCCCTTTGCCACTGTTTCACGTTTTTGCCTGTCATGTCATCTTGATGGCTATGATCAGCTCCGGCGCCCATGTGGTCTTTCCCACCCCACAAGGCTATCGGGGCGAGGGGGTGTTTGATAATTTTTGGAAACTCATAGAGCGGTGGAATGTGACGTTTATGATCACCGTCCCGACCGCGCTTTCAGCTCTGATGCAGCGGCCTGTGAATGCTGATATCTCATCGCTTCGAACGGCGTTTTCTGGCTCCTCGCCTTTGCCCGTTGAATTGTTCAAGCGCTTTGAAGCCGCAACAGGGGTTGAGGTTGTCGAGGGATATGGTTTGACCGAGGCGACGTGTTTGGTCTCTTGCAACCCCGATAAAGGTCTTAAAAAAGTGGGATCCGTTGGTCTGCCCTTGCCCCATACGACTGTTAAAATTCTGCGGGACGGGCCAGAGGGGCTTGTGGAGTGCGATGTCGATGAGATTGGAGAAATCTGTATTGATAATCCCGGAGTATTTGCCGGCCACACCTATACCGAGGCGGCCAAGAATGACAGTCTGTATCATGACGAGCGCTATTTGCGCACGGGGGATCTGGGACGGATGGATGCGGATGGCTATCTGTGGATCACTGGCCGCGCCAAAGATCTGATTATTCGCGGCGGGCACAATATTGACCCGGCTCTTATTGAGGAAGCTCTCGCGGGCCACGAGGCTGTTGGATTCGTCGGCGCGATTGGCCAGCCCGATGCGCATTCAGGGGAAATTCCCTGTGCCTATGTGGAGCTGGTCGCTGGCGTCGAGGTCAGCCCAGAGGAGCTCGTGACTTTTGCCAATGAACGTGTGGCAGAGCGGGCTGCACAACCAAAATATATCGAGATTTTGCCTGAATTGCCCAAAACCGCCGTTGGAAAGGTTTTCAAACCTGCGCTGCGCAAATCTGCGATCATTCGCATTTATAATGCGGCACTGGCGGAGGCGGGTGTGCTGGCAGAGGTGCACGCGGTGATTGAGGACAAGCAACGGGGGCTGGTGGCGCAAGTACATGGCACCGCGGAAGATGAGGCTGTGAACCAGGTGCTGGGTGCCTTTACCTGGTCTTGGGAGCGCGCATCTTAAGGACGAGACGGGGCAGAGCGGCGTTGCAGCAAGGGGCTGGACAGGCTTCAGAGCGCTGACTAGGCTGCCTTGGAACTGATGGATGAGGTTAATATGGACGCGTCATTTTCACGCCGAAAGCTGGTCACGCCTGCCGAACTTAAGGCGCTCAATACACGCTCGAACCTTTGGGGGGCCGTACAAATGGCCAGTCATTTGGGCGCAATTGTCTTGGCCGGTTACCTGCACAGTTTGGCTCTGGGAACGGCCTGGGTCTGGCTGACCGGATGTGTCTTGGGTGTTTTGCTCAATTTTCTCTATGCTGCGCAGCATGAGCTGAGCCACGCCACCGTTTTTGCCACCCGGGGGTTAAATGTGCTCTTTGGCCGGTTGATTGGCTTTGTGATGATCTTTCCACGAGATTACGATCAAGTTATGCATTTCGCACATCATACTCATACGCAAGATTGGGAAAAAGATGGCGAGTTGGTCCGCGCGCCCTATACGCTTACGACCTATTTATTGTGGCTGTCAGGGGTCACTTATTGGCGCAATCGCATCTTTGGGGTGATCCGCCGGGCGCGGGGGGTCATTATAGAGCCATTTATCCGCACCGAGGAAGAGGCCAAGATCATTTTTGAGAGCCGGGTTCATCTGGCGCTCTATGCAGCGATCTTTCTGGTCTCAATTGCTATGAATTCATGGGCGGCGCTGAGTTTTTGGCTATTGCCGATGCTGTTGACGAAACCTGTACACCAGTTGCAAAATACCATTGAGCATTTGGGTCTCAGCCATGAGAATGATATCTTAAAAAACACACGGTCAACGCGGACCAATGCGCTGATGCGCTGGCTGTGCTGGCAGATGCCCTATCATACGGCGCATCATGTGTTTCCCTCAGTGCCGTTTTGGAAGTTGCGGCAGCTGAATGCGAAGATTGAAGCGCAGGCAGGGCCTGTGCATCGGATGGGCTGGATCGAATTTCAGATCGAAGTCATTAAGCGGTTTGCGCAAAAAGATGAAAGCCAATGGCCCATGGATGAAGTTTGGATTGTTCCCCGGTCAGCGGGACGCCCGTTGCGGGTTGAGGCTTAAGTCGGCATCCGCATAGGCGCGCTCCAGCTCTATTAATTTTTGCTTGCGCCACAGCCCGCCGGCATAGCCTGTCAAAGTGCCATCAGCGCCAATGACGCGGTGGCAGGGCAATACAATGGCGATTTGATTGGCCCCATTGGCGCGCGCGACAGCACGCATGGCAGTGGGGCGGGCGATAGCCTGCGCCAATTGCGCATAGGATCGGGTGTGACCGGCCGGGATCTCTTGCAAAGCGCGCCAGACAGTCTTGGAAAAATCGGTGCCATGTAGGGCCAAAGGCAGATCGAATTTCGGTCGCCGCCCCTCGAAAAATTCGGTCAATTGCTCTTGCAGCTGATCGGTTAAGGCAAAGCGACCAAAACCCAATTGCCCCTTGGAAAATTGAAAGAGGCGCTGCACCTCACGGGCCAGACCTTTCCGCTCGGGAAACTCCAGCAAATGCACATGGGTGGCGTCACAGATGGTCACCATTGCGCCAATGGGGGTATCGAACCAACTGGCCCGCAATTGGGCATTTTCGGAAAACTCTCCTGGGGCGCGTCCCAAAAATTTTGCGAAAGCGGCGCGAAATGCGCTGGGCGAGTCAAATCCTGCGCTCAGTTGGGCCTCGATGACCCTATCGCCCTTGGCCAGAACCTCGGCGGAATGGCGCAATCGGCGGTGGCGGGCCATTTCCAGAAACGTCATGCCAAAATGTCGTTTGAAGGCGCGCCTTACGGTTGACGGGTCAAACCCCATCTCGGCGACGCCAGTCTCGCTCCAGTGGCGCATCGGGTCTGCATCAAAGGCTTTTAGCATCTGATCTACAAGCGGATCCAGCCGTGCCACAGGCGCCAGCGGGTTGCAGCGTTTGCAGGGGCGAAATCCCGCAGCGATACAATCGCCGGGGTTGTCAAAAAACGTGCAGTTTTCCGGTTTGGGATTGGGGGCCGGGCAGTTGAGACGGCAAAAGATGCCCGTTGAGGTTACGCCGACATAGGCACGCCCCTCATAGGCATCACTCCGGGCGACAAGTGCATCATAGAGCACATCTGGATCAGGCAACGAAAACATCATTTCAGCATCCTAGCGCGATTCTCTTTGCCGTTGCGCCGTTTTTCGGGCGTGACTGTGAGTTTTTTGGCATCAATGTGTCAGTTTGGGCCGGACCGCCGCAGGCCGCGTGAAAATGACTTGCCTCATAGAAGAACTCATTGCAGGCTTGCCAGATGACACAGACGCTTAAGACCTTCACCAGCCTTTGGGCCATGCAGCCGCACGATCAAACAGGGATAAAACTGCCCTACGCGCAGCTGTGCGAAATGGTAGCGCGGGCAGGTTATGATGGGATGGCAATTGACCTAGGTGCTGGTGATGTGGCGCAAGCCCATGAGGTGCGCCCGCATATGGAGCGTCATGGTCTCACACCTTTGATTGTTGCATTTCCCAAGACCGTTGAAAGCCTGCGCGAGACGCTGGTCATGGCGAAGGATTTCGGCAGCCCTTTTGTGGATGTGATTGGTCAGGTGACGCCACTGAGTGTTGATGGGATGATTCCCGTGATCCGGCAATGGATGGATATGGCCGATGAGATTGGCGTTCCGGTGCAATTTGAGACTCATCGCAATTGCATCACGAATGATCTATATTCCACGCTTTGCCTGCTTGATGCGATCCCTGAGATGCGCATATGCGCTGACTTGAGTCATTATGTGGTCGACCGCGAATTTTGGTTTCCCCTGTCGGAGCGTGACATGGGGTTGATTAGCCGAATTTTGCAGCGCTCGGATAGTTTTCAAGGCCGGGTGGCCAGTCGGCAGCAGATTCAATTGCAATTGGACTTTCCGCAGCATCAAAAATGGGTTGAGCTCTTTAAAGGGTGGTGGCGCGAAGGGCTGCAAGATTGGCGCCGGCGCTCCGAGGGGGAGTGTATCTTCCTATGCGAGCTTGGGCCGCCGGAATATGCGATGACCGATGCCCAGGGGCGCGAGATGTCCAATCGCTGGGAAGAGGCTTTGCAGATTAAAGCTTGGGTCGCAGAGATTTGGCAAGAGCTTGGCGGCGATCGTTAAGAGCCGCTCATCGCCTTTGGTGAAAAATAAAGCCGATGAAGTTTAAGAGCAATTGCGCCGCAAGAATTTGCGTGCTGTCCGTTGGGTCATAGGCAGGTGCCACTTCAACCAGATCAATCCCGGCGACTTGTCCGCGCTGGGCCAGGCCCTGCAAGATTTCCAAGACGTCGTAATACAGAAAACCGCCATGGCTTGGCGTGCCGGTGCCCGGAGCGATGGAGGGGCAGAAAGCGTCGATATCTATAGTGACATAGTAGCGCGCTCCGGCGGGGATTCGCTCCAGCACAGCCTCTAGCCCTAATGTGCGGACTTGTCGTACTGAGAGGATATCAGATCCGCGGGCTCGGGCGTCATCATAGCCTTCTTTCGCAGTGGAGCTGACGTTGCGAATGCCCAGTTGCGTCATGCCGCTGACCCATGGTTTTTCAATGGCTCGGCGCATGGGATTGCCATGGCCCGCAGTGACCCCATGACGGCTGTCCACAAAATCTAAATGAGCGTCAATCTGTATCACATGTACCGGTTCTTGCTCGGAAAAGGCGTTGATGCAGGGGATATTGATGGAATGATCGCCGCCCACCACAACTGGCAGCGCGCCTGCGGCCAAAATCTTACGCACGCCAAATTCAATGTTGGCATGGCTTTCGTCGGTTTTCGTATGGATGATATCGGCATCACCCAAATCAACGATCCGCACATCGCTTGCCAGATATGTGGCGTCATCTTCGTGGTCATAGGCACCGGCATGTCCGAAAGAAAACAGAGTTGAGGCTTCGCGGACCGCACGCGGGCCAAAGCGCGCACCAGGTCGCCATTGGGTGCCAAAATCAAAGGGAGCACCCAGAATCGCCACATCAGCGTCGATCGCGTCCCAATCCGCCACATAGGGGCGTTTGCCAAAAGTGGAAATCCCAACAAAAGGCAAGTTCAGCCGCCCTGCTTCATAACCGTGATCTGACATAAAGGCTCCGTTTTGCTTTTACCGAATCAATGTTGTGCGATTGGGCTGAAAATGTCGATAAAAAATTAGAGCATTCAGAGCGAGCGCGCCTGCGGCGGGCGTAGGTGAGGGTGAGGGTGGCCGCAGACGCGTTCTATCCCAGTTTGTGGAGGGTTTGGCAGGCAGAGCGCACCTCATCCACCCCGGTGTGGGAACTGTATGTTCTTGTCCCCTTCCAAAGGGGCCGCAGCAGGTGATGAGGTGAAGATCAGCTAGGACATGTGTCAGCTAGACTGGTGCCATAGGGCTTGGCCCTGTTTAATTCGTCTTACCTACCTTTGCCTCATTGCGTGCTACACTCCCACCGCTAAAGGAAGCATCCGAGCATGGAAATTGCGCGATAGTATACAAATTTATTCGAATGCGCTCAAAAATACCTGTTTAGATTGCATTGGCGGGTAATTTATTCACCTTTCTTTCATATTTCATTTCGCGAGACTGCGGGTGGACTGCGCTGCCGCTGCTTTGGGGCTGATCCAACCGAGTATTTGGCCGTACAATTTGGGCCAAAACGCTCAAAACCATTGCAATGCCGTGGGAGTTGGAAAATATAAATCCTGCATCTTATGCATGTATTTGATCATGATTTTCTATTTAGGCGCATTTTATGACTGAATTTGGCAAGAATCTGCGGTGGCTCTGCTGTCTGAGGAAATCTGTGTCCTTTGTTGCGCGCGAATTGGGAATCAACCGCCAGCAATTTGGTCGCTATGTTAACAACAAGTCCTATCCTAATACCCATCATTTGATCGCCATTTTTGATTATTTCAATGTGCAAGCGGCGGATTTTGAAATGCCGCATAGCCAATTTTCTCAGAAATACCGCAATGTGGCGTTGCTCAAACACCGTCCTCCACAGCGGACATTGGAGTTTTCGCGGGATGCTTTTTTCCGCCAGCCACCGCGCGCTTTGGAAAGGTTTCGTGGAGATTACTTGATATATTTCAACACGAAGACTTGGCCAAATCACTATATGATTGCATTTTGTTGCGTGGTTTCGCGTGAAAATGCAACCTTTTTACGCCACATTATTCGTGGTCGCGAACCGCTTTTGGGCAATCGAATACTGTTCAAAGGTGGAGGGCAAGCGGCGAAGTTTGAACATAATGTATTTATTCAGTCTTATTCAAAACCTCTGGCCGTGCCGTTGGTCTCGGAGATTATTTCGGTTCGTGACTGGAAGCATACAGAGCTGCTCTCCAGCCGCATGATGTCGACTCATATTGATACAAATGAAATCCTATATAAAGCGCGCCTCTGGCGCCGTCTTGGAATTGGTACGGATCTGAGAGACGGGCTGAAAGCCAGCGGCTTGGTTCGAAAGAATTCACCGCGCGTCTCCACTGTGATTCGCGATATACTCGATGGGCCAGAATTTCAGGTCCACACGGTTTGAGTATGAGATTGCGATATGATCGAAAGGCCCTGTGCGGCTCGTTGCGGAAAATTGGATTGAGAGGCAAAAATCTGCGATTTACCCCTTGTGATTTGCGTGGTGAGGGTCTAGCTAGCAGAAACTTGGCGCGGGATGGAGCAGCCCGGTAGCTCGTCAGGCTCATAACCTGAAGGTCGTAGGTTCAAATCCTACTCCCGCAACCAACAAAAATAACGCTGGCTCAATGAGTTGGCGTTTTTTGCGTTTTAGGACCTATTTGCATCACAGAATAATTGCCGCGTCCATTGCCGCTTTTAACATTCCCTGACGTCAGTCGAATTTCTGATCGAGGGAACAGCAAACTATAGAGCTTAATCTGCTGTGAATACTCCCGCACCAATCATAGCGAGAGCCTGTTTCCTGAGCTAAGCATTCCCAAGAGGTGTCGGCCATCTTGTTTCGGGGGTTACTGCGCCCAATCCAAACAGATGAAACGTGCCAGGCTCACACCAGCCCCCCCAATCATAGGGCCTCGCGTCTCGGACCACGGGCCTTTAGTATTAGCCGTGTAGTTTCATTCGGAGGTAATTTTGTTCGGCAACTGCATTTCTATTCACGCACCAATTTCAAGCTGAACCGCGCCGCTGCTCTCGCTGAGTGGCGCCAATTATTGAGCGCATAAATTCAGGCTGCGCCAGTAATCCGATGCGAGTTCTCATTCGTCTGACAACACCTTTCATTCTAATTTAACAGCACTGGTAGGTTGAGTGGCCCGCGAAAACCAAAACCGCGCCAGTTAACGGCGCTTGGTTTGGACAAGGACATATTTGGAAAGCGATCGAACAATATGGGCAACATGACCTGCGCTACCGCGCGGCGTGCAATGTGAGTTCCTTGGCAAAAATGTGGACCATTGCCAAAAGATTGATGTGGGTTCGTATTGCGATAAACGAAAAAGGACTCACCATCGTCAAACAGATCCTCATCACGGTTGGCACTGGCCTGAATGGTCATGACCACATCTCCTTTTGGGATGAAACATCCCCTTATTTCGGTATCCTCAACGGCCAACCGCGATGAGGCAGAAATTGGCGCAACCCATCTAATGCCTTCTTCGAAAGCTTTGTCCCAATCCGCGTTGCGCTTCACCTCTCCCAATTGTTCTGGATTGGAGAGCAGTCCAAATAAAACGGTATTCAGGGCATCTCGGGGCTCGTTAATTCCGCCGCCAATAGCGATTTTCATATTGGCGTAAATTTGTGTTTTCTCAATTGGATCATCTGCGTTGAGCATAACCGACAATGCGGAGTTGTTGGGTTTGGCGCGATGCCGGTCTCGAAGGCTGTCGAAAAGCCGATGCATTTCCTCATTGGCGCGATCGGCTCGCTGGAACGGTTCATCCTTCCAGCCGAAATTTCCTGCACCATCAATCAAGGCCTGTGACCAGCGCTGCATTTGATCGTCTGTGGCCGCGTCGATCCCAAGCACAATGGCAAGACCGCGGGCGGCGTAGGGGCCGGAGAGCGCAGAAAACAAATCAACCACCTCGCCGCGTGGCAGGCGGGCCACATATTCTTTGGCAATTTTTTCATATTCCGGAACCCATTCATCACGAATTACCTTGGGTGCGAAAGATGGTGCCATAGCCATACGTTCACGCAGGTGCTCTTGGCCATCTTTACGCATCAAGGTATGGGCCCAAAAGGCTCGCCTCATTGGTGTATTCGGATCGTTTGAGCTGAAAATTTCTGGGTTGTCTTTCACATATCTGGTGTCTACGGCTTTTGTTATAAACGTGCGTCCGGCGTTTTTGACCTGCACAACGGGCGCCTCGCGCCGCAGACGCTTGTATATTGGAAATGGGTTATCATCCAATTGAGCCAAAGTAATTTCGGTATCTTCGGGCGCTTGTTTCATGGTGCTTTTTATCCATTCTCTCCGAGTAATCGCATGGCATTTTCCTTGAGTATGAGAGGGCGCAACGCCTATTTGAAGGGCGCCTCCGCGAAATCTTTGAGCCAGCGGTCAGGGGTAATGTTGGCTCTTAGCCATAGAAACTCCACCTTCACTCACGTCTCAATTTCAACCTGAACCGCAACGCTGCTCTCGCTGAGTGGCGTCAATTATTGAGCGCATAGATTCAGGCTGCATCAGCCATCCGATGTGAATTCTCATTCGTCTGATGCACCTTCAATAGCCTACAATGTTGAGGCCGACTTTTCTTACAGAGCGTCGAAACGGATCGAAAAAACCACAACCACGTCAGTCTGGCTTTTTCTTACCAAGTGTCTCGTCAAACGAGACGCCCATTTGATCGCCAATCTTTTGCATCAGAGGATATTGTACCGCCATATCCATGATGGAGTCCATCGCGGTTGTCACCGGTGATTTTGGCCCATTTTCGCCACCGCTGCCGCCTGACCCACCAAGCCCTGTCACATGATTGACGTTTATCGAATTGATTTTTTCTGCCGGCTTGACCATTTCACTGATGATTTTCGGCATCGCTTCAAGGCGCGCTTTCTCAAGCTCCATTGCGACCAGAGTATCAGAGCGTGAGTTCTCAGCCTCAATATGTGCGCGGTTTGCATCTGCTTGAGCCAGCTTAACTGCTTTTTCAGCTTCTGCTTCTTCGCGTCGTGCAGCGGCCTTGTCTTTGGCTGTCGCTTTATCACTGTCTGCCATGATTGCCGCGCGCGCAGCGGCAGTATTTGCGTCTGATTTAACAGAGATATCGGCAAGTTTCGCGCGACGTTCCGCTTCGGCCATGGCCCGCACAGTCGCGAGTGCCTCGGACGCTTTTACAGCTTCTGCACGGGCTGTGTCCGCCTCTGCTTGCGCGCGGCTTTCTTCCTGAGACTTCGCGGAAATTGCAATCTCGCGATCTTGCTCGGCAATAGAGAGCGCTTGCTCCCGCTCTACTTCAGCCGCTTGGATTGAGCGTTCCATGTCAATCTTGGCTTCTGTCGCCGCGCGCTCGCTCTCGGCTTTACGTTTCGCAACTTCTGCGATCTGAGCGGCGGCGAGTGTTTCGATCTCTTGTTGCTGCGCGATCTCTGCACGGCGTTCTTCTAGATCAATCTCAAGACGTTGACGCGAGGCTTGCATAGACGCGCGACGCACCGACACCTCGCTGTCTGCATCAATCTCTGCACGCTCCTTTTTGGATTTTGCAATGACCTCTGCCAGTTTGCGCATTCCTACCGCGTTAAATGCATTGTTCTCGTCCAAAGATGAAAATGGTGTTTGATCGAGACCGGTCAAGGACACGCTATCGAGTTGCAGTCCGTAGCGCGCAAGCGTGTCTTTCAACCCTTCACGCACTTCACCAACAAACTGCGCGCGGTTCTCATGAAGCTCATCCATCGACATACGTGCCGCAACACAGCGCAAAGCATCGACCAGCATACCGTCGATCAAATTGCGCAGCTCATCTCGTTGAAACGTGCGCTTGCCAAGGGTTTGCGCCGCACGTGTGATTGAATCCTCGTCAGGGATGACAGAGACGTAGAATTCCGCGCCAACATCGACACGTAAGCGATCTTGCGTGATCAAGGATGAATCTCCGCGTCGATCCACATCGAGGCGCAGAGTTTGCATATTCACGCGACTGATTTCGTGGAAATAGGGGATCGCAAGCACGCCGCCATCGATCACGACGCGACGCCCCCCTACGCCAGTCCGCAAAAGCGACACTTCGTTGTTGCCCCGCTCATACCACCAAGCAGCAAGTGCGATGATGATTGCCAAAAGAATGACTATGAGAATGATCCAGCCAATGAGCCCCATCTTTTCCCCTCCCTATAAACCGTGCGCGCGGCAGGTCAGATTTGACGCCATGCCACCGTCGGCCTGAATGTTGAAACCTCTGATCCACTGTGTCATGTCTGATACAAGGAACATAATCACAGGGGCAATATCTTCGGGTGTGCCGGGCCGATCCATCGTGTCACGGTCCTCTGTCGCACGCGCGCCGAGCGTTTGGATAAAGTCGGCTAGGATTGGCGTATCCACTGGCCCCGGGCTGACCGCGTTCATGCGAATGCCGCGATCGCGCCACGTCCAGCGGTTCTGCATGGTCCATGTGATCAGCAGCTCTTTGGAAAAGAAGTAGCTGCGACCGCCCTCAGATGACACTTTCCAGCGTTCGATAAACTCATCAAGATTGTGGTAATCCAGATGCTCCGCCGCTTTGATCGCATCAACCGCATTCGGCCAGCCATGCCCTGCAAGCGAGGCGACATTCACGATGCTCGCTGCATCGGTTAGTTTCGGAATGAGTCCATGGGTGAGACGCTTCAGCCCCAGCCAGTTCACCAACAACAATCGATTGGCAGGCTGCGTTGGCGGAAGCCCCGCATTGTTTACCAACCCATCAATGTCTTCTGGCAGCACATCAATCAGGGCATCAATGGTGCGCGGATCTGAGAGGTCCGCACGGTAGAACTCATCAACGTGATCGAAGCCCTTATTGATATCGACGCCCAAAACTTCGGCCCCTTGTTCGGACAGCAGGCGGGCCGTCTCAAGACCGATCCCTGAGGAACTGCCCGTCACCAAAATGCGTTTGCCTTTTACTATATCTTTCATGTTCAAAACACCGGAGGATATTGTTTTTGGCCACGATCCAGCGTGATCCAGCGCGTTTCAGAGAAGCTTTCTTGCGACCATCGACCGCCATAGCGTCCCAAGCCGCTGGCTTTGGTGCCGCCAAACGGTGCGTGGGCTTCGTCGTTGATAGGTGAGCAGTTGATATGGCACATGCCCGTTTCCAAATGCTGCGCGATGTCCATGGCGCGGTACTCATCGCGACTGATAATGCCCGCTGACAGACCATATTCCGTGTCGTTATTCATCGCGATCGCTTCGGCGTCGGTCTTGAACGTGGTGACCACAGCGACAGGGCCAAAGGTCTCATCGCGCCAAATGTCCATGTCGGAGGTGACATCGATAACAATCGTAGGCTCCACAAACTGTCCATTGACCCCACCGCCAAGCACGATTTTGGCACCCTTCGCGACGGCATCATCAAGCTGGTGCTTCACGCGCTCCACTTGACGTTCGTTAATCAATGGGCCGATCACATTGGCTTTGTCAGCGGTATTGCCCGTTTTCAGTTTAGACGCGCGCGCAACGAAGCCTTTCATAAACTCTTCATAGACCTTTTCTTGCACCAACACCTTTTCAACGCTCATGCAGATTTGGCCCTGATGCATGAACGCGCCAAAGCTTGCAGAGGATGTCGCGCGCTCCATGTCTGCGTCTTCAAGGACGATAAGACTGTCTTTGCCGCCAAGCTCGATACACGCCTTTTTTAGATGCGCCCCACATTTTGCAGCGATGCGCCGACCCACCGCAGCAGAACCAGTGAAGGCCACTCCTTTGACCTTAGGGTTATCGACCATCTCATCTCCGACCTCGGCCACATTATCACGCGAACAGGTGATGACGTTGAAAACACCGGGCGGCACGCCGGCTTCCTCCATGACTTCCGCAAAGAACAAACCGCCCAGGTAAGGCGTATCCTCAGAGGGTTTCAGCACAATCGTGTTACCCATCGCCATCGGCACTGAAAAGGGGCGCGTCGCCAAAATGCCCGGCATGTTCCAAGGCGTGATGATCGCGATCACGCCCATGGGCGTGCGCACGGCGTTGGAGACCTTGCCATATAGCGAGGGGAGTACTTCACCAATCGGCGTATAGCACGCGGCGGCGGCAGCTTTGAACATTTCTGGCATGACCTTGGTCTCATAGACCCCTTTGCCATACCATCCGCCACCTTCGAACTGGGCAGCAGGGATATAATCACCCGCGCGGCGTTCGATGATCTCTGCGGCTTTAAGCATCAGATCAGCGCGCTCTTGAAACTTCAGCGCAGCCCAGGCTGGAAAGGCCGCTTGTGCCGCATCAATCGCGCGTTTTGTGTCGGCCCCCGTGGCGTCAGGAATGCGCGCCCAAAGCGCGCCGTCATTTGGGTTAATGTCATCAAACTGGCGCGGCGTTTGATGCCACTGACCATCGATATAAATCCCTTTAATCGCGGGGGCGGAGGCGGTCATGTCTAACACATCAATCCCTTTCGAACTGGCCCGATGGGCGGCGGCGGTAAACCTCGACGCGTGGGCGTTTGTAGACTTCAATGACGGGAGGCGGCGCTGAGGGTTGCTCTGTCACGGCCTTGGATGGAATGGATGCACGCGGCTCGCGCGGTGCCCGGCGACGGGCGTTCATTGCGGCTTGTTCGATGTCTTTCAATACCACTTCGATCGTGGAGCTCGCCAGTTGACGTGCGGCTGCCATTGTCTCTGGCGCAGAACCTCGCGGTGCTTCTGCAGAGGTCTTTGTCGCCACCGCGACCAGATCATCAATGGAACCGCCAATTTGTTGATCCGCACTGCGGCGTGGCGTGGGATTACCAGTCGGCTTGGTTGATTTTGTGACTTCAACAAGAGGAGTGGAGCGCGTCGATGGACTTGCCGAAGTCTTGCTGCCCACACCGAGATAAGCCCGCTGCACCGCGGGGTCATTGGCCAAGCGCGCAGCCGTATCTTCATGGGTGACTCGGGTGTTTTCCAAAAGGTATCCACGATCCGCAATTGCGAGACTTTGCTTTGCATTCTGCTCAACCAACAGCACTCCGATGCCAAGGTCTTTCACACGGGTCAGGTTCTGAAACAGCTCTTTGCACAGTAGCGGCGACAGACCCAAGGAGGGTTCATCCAACATCAAAATCTCAGGCGCAGACATGATCGCGCGGCCAATCGCAACCATTTGCTGTTCGCCCCCCGACATTGTGCGCGCGATCTGGCCTTGCCGTTCGCGCAGCTTAGGGAATTGCATCAAAACGCGCTCAAGATTTTCGCGTTCCGTTTCGCGTGCACCGGCAGAATATGCGCCCAGCAGCAGGTTCTCTTTCACTGTGAGATCACCAAAGATCCCACGACCTTCCGGTACAAGCGCCACGCCTTTTTCGACGATTGCGTCAGAAGACAGGCCTGTCAGACTCTCTCCGTTCAACGTCACGTCACCTGAAACCTTGCCCTCACAAATCCCCGAAATCGCGCGTAACAGCGTCGATTTGCCAGCGCCATTTGCCCCAAGGATAACGACAACTTCGCCCGTGTTCACCTTGATCGATATATCATTCAGCGATGGATGCTGGCCATAGGCCGCAGAGAGGTTGGTGACTTCAAGCATCGTCATCCCCCAGATAAGCGCGGATCACGTCTTGGTCGGAGAGCACATCATCGGTTGTGCCGTCGGCGATTTTAGCACCTGATGACATGACCACACAGCGATCACACAGCGAGCGGATCGCGTCCATCACATGTTCGACCATCACGATAGTGCGGCCCTCATTGCGCAGGTTGTGGATCAGCTCAATTCCTGTCTCAAGCTCGGTTGGGTTCAGCCCCGCGAGCCATTCATCCAGCAACAAAACCTTGGGTTCGCCAGCTAATGTGCGCGCCAGCTCGACGCGTTTTTGATCGATGTAGGTGAGCGAGGACACAGGCGCGTAGCTCATCGCGTCCATGCCGACACGCTCTAAAACGCTATGCGCGAAATCTTCGGCTTCCCGACCCCAACGGCGTTTGTGGCCGTAAACTGCACCTGCCATAACATTTTCTAAAACGGAAAGACCTGGCAACAAACGCACCAATTGAAACGTGCGCCCCACTCCTTCGCGGGCGATAATTTGCGGAGCCGCGTCAGAGATCAAACGCCCACGTAGCGAAATCCGACCATCCGTAGGGGCAAAGACCCCTGAGATCATATTGATCATCGTCGTCTTGCCAGAGCCGTTAGGCCCAATGATGCCAACCATCTCATGTTCGGCCACATCGAACGACATGTTCGAAACGGCCACCAATCCACCAAAGCGTTTAGTGATATTTTTGACTGAAAGGACTGCGCCGGCCTGCTTCATTAACGCCCCCTTGCGCGCGCGCGTAGTTGTTCGATCCGTCCGACAAAACCGTGCGGCAGGAAGTAGACGATCACCAAGAAAGCAACGCCAAGAACCAAGATTGACTGATTAGGGAAGTTTGAATCGACCCAGTTCCAGATCAACAAAAACGGGATCACGCCAACCACTGGCCCCCAAAGCCGTCCTGAGCCGCCCAAAAGCGCCATGATGACGACGAAGAAACTCAGCTGCGGGGAGAAGACTTGATTGGGTTCGATGTAGCTCCAACGCGGGGCGATAATAGCTCCGACGATAGCACCGAAAACGCCAGTGGTGGTGAACAGGATTACCTTGGCCATGGCGGTGTTGATGCCAACATGACGCGCGACGGTTTCATCGCCGCCAATAATACGCAGCGCAAAGCCAAGACGCGAACGGCTGATTATCCATCCCAGCAGGTAGACGCAACCCGCGGTCACAAGCAGCATCCAATAAAGATGCGCATCGGTGAATTCCGTCAGAACATAAAGGCCGCGCGAGCCGAGGAAATTGTTCTGCACCCAGCTCACCAGATTGCGGATCATTTCTGCTAGACCCAGCGTGAAGATAACGAAATAGACCCCTGACAAACGCAGCGTCGCAAGTCCGATCAGCGCGGCAAGCACACCGCCGATGACCGCAGAAAGCGCCAGCATCGACCAGAAACTCGCGTCATAATCGCTCATCCCAGAGCCAACGACAAAGCCACCAACCCCGAAGAACGCAGCAGAGGCGAGCGATATATAATGCGTCGGGCCAGAGAATAGCATCCACGATGTAGCAAGCGCCGTGTACATCATCACATCCACGCCAATCCCAAGCCAATAGCCATTGGACATCATCGGCCAGAACGCAGCGAGCGCGACAAGCACACCTGCCCAGATAAGCTCTTGCACGGTTGCAGGATTCATACTGCACGTCTCCCGAACAGGCCTTGGGGGCGGAACAACAGGATGATAACGAAGATGAAATAGGCGGCAGCAAGTGTCAGGCCTGGATCAACCAAAGTGGCGACACCTGTCTCCACAAGGCCAAGGATGATCGCCGCAACAATCGCGCCGCGAATTTCGCCCACGCCGCCCATGATGACGATGATCAGGGCTTTGAGCGTAAAGACTACACCGATTGAGGCGTCTAGCGTGATGAAGGTCGAAATCAACGCGCCGCCTACGGCGGTGATGGTGCCGCCCAATGCGAAAGTCAAAGCCGAAACGCGTGGCACGTTGATGCCCACAAGACCAGAGGCTTCTGTAGACACAGACACCGCGCGCACTGCAACGCCGGGGCGTGAGTAATGCAGCCAAATATAGAGCGCGGCGGCGATCAGTACCGCGAGCAAGAAAGCGACGAGGCGGTTCAGCGATGTGGTGGATCCCAAAATGGAGATCGGCTCGCTTAGGTATTTATAAAAGAAGAAGCCGCCCTCAATCGACACCATGATACCGATAAAAATGAACGACATGCCAAAGGTGGCGAGGATACTATCAACCTCAAGCGCGCCTTGCGATTTGGAGCGGCGCACAAGAGGCGTCAGCAGGAAACGATAGATCAACCAGTTGCCGATAAAAGCGACGGGGATCACAAGAATAACCGTGAGGATCGGACTGATTTGCGCCGTTGTATAAAGCCAAAACGCAGCCAAAGCCCCCAAGACCAACACCTCGCCATTGGCGAGGTTCATGATCCGTGCAACGCCGTATTGCAAGTTCAGACCCATCGCGACAAGCGCATAGGTGCCTGACAAAAGCAGGCCGGAAACGAGTATGTCGAGCATTAGATCTCCCGAGAGTGGTCGGGCGGGAAAGTCCCCGCCCGTGCCAGTTCTTTTTAATCAGACCAACCGGTTTTTGCGCGCACAGGTACCGCGCCGATCACGTTAGATCCCTTCACACCGCGAAAGACGCCATCTTGCCACTGGCCTACGGACCAGAAGGTATTGGAGAAGTTGTTGGTAAAGCTCAGCTCGCCCATCACCGTTTCAAACGAGTTGTCCTTGATATACTGAGTGACAACTTCACGATCGAGCGTGGCTGCGCCAACAATCGCTTGTTCTAGGATCTGCAAAGACGCGTATGTGTTGGCGGATGCCCAATAGTCCGCGACTTTGCCCGTGATATCCATATGTGCTTTGCGGTAGGCCGCGATCGCTGGATTATCCACATTGGTACCGCCAGCACCCAAGACGTTGTTAATCTTGTTGCCATAAGCGCCTTTGAACGCTGGGAAGCTCGTCGCAACTGCAGAGTAATAAAGTTTTACGTCGAGGTCTTCGATAATCGCCTGCTCGGCAAGTCCGAAGCTGTCTGGTGGGTAGGACCAAGCAACGAACGCCTTCGCGCCACTCTCTTTGGCACCCTTCATTACAGGGCTCAAATCTGGTGTGCCCAGAGGGTAAGACTTGTCATAGACAATGTCGAAACCAGCTTCGCCGAATAGCTCGCGTGCGCGATCAGCAAGCTCAATACCGAAGGCGTCAGCCACATTGACCATCGCGATTTCGTTACCGATTTCACCAGCGTCACGTTGCTCGATCAGGATCTCTTTTACACCGTCCACGAAGGCCGTCGTGGTCCCAAGCGTGAAGAACAGGTTTGGATAGCGCGTTGTCAGCTCTTCCATCTTGTCAGTGATCGCAGAGACCGCAATCATCGGATAGCCGAACTTGCCATAGATCGGCGCGGTCGCGATGTTAAAACCAGTACCATATGGGGCAACCACGAAATCAACTTTGTCCTGCGTCGCAAGACGCTGCGCCAGTTTGATGTGCTCGCCAGGATTGGTTTTGTCGTCATACTCGATCAATTCGAGCATTTTCATTTCGCCGCCAACGTCCAGACCGCCGCGTGCATTCACTTCTTCCACCCAAAGGCGCACGTTGGGCCACTGTGTTACGACAGCGCCACCCGCAAGCGGGCCAGTCTTAGGTGCAATCGCACCGATCTTGATCATATCCTGAGCAAACAAGGACGTGCCGGCGACAGCTAACGCTGCTGCAAGGCCAAAAAGGCTTCTTCTATACATAGATTTCTCCCTGAATCGTTGTGTCAGATGGCCCATTACGATGCCGACTCGTTTGCGGTCGGAGAGCCTTATCTATAAATAGTGCATTGAACCTGTGCGTTAAATCAATGCATTTGTTAATTGATTTTCGAGTACGCGGATTTTACTCTGCTGGTTCTGCCATCTTTGGCGCGACGATAGACTCCTCGTAGGTCAGCTCACCAAGCCCATCTTCAAAGATGTTACGTTCGGCAATCCATTCCCGCGATTTATCAAAGATTTCACGCGAATAAGGTTCAAACACAATGCGCTCACCAGGTCCGAACAGACGCGTATCCATCTGATCTTTGAAGCGCTCCGGGAATTCGTTGCGATAGTAATGCGTGTAAAGCTCTTGGCGCAAATCGATGTCCTTTTGCGCCATACGCAGCGCGCTGAAATACTTTTCAACATCTTCAAGTTCTGCATCTTCTGAGACCATTGCCGCCATCATGAACGAGGTATCGAGCACTTTGCGATATCCCAATTGCTCCATGAAATAGTAAGGCCCGCTGAACAAGCTGACCGCAGGCACAACTCCATCGATCAGGTTCTCCATCCGCTTGAAAAGGAGACCATCAGCAAAGCTGAGATTGATCTCGTTATGCGACAAGAACGGCTCAAGGGCTTGGATAGTCGAATAGTGACTGCCCGATTGGAAACCTACTGAAATTGGCACATTTGCGAGATCTTCAGGCGTTTCGATATCACTGTCATTTGGAACGAAGATCCCACAGGGCGAGACAGAATATGCGTTCGCATATAGCTTGCCATGACCCGACGCAGCCGCGACGTTGACTGTCCAATGGCACGCTGAACTGACGTCACAAGTACGCCCTTTTTCAAAGGTCTGATACGCTCCAACGCGATCCCCGAGATCGTGGCGATCACCTGTGGCAGACAGCAATTGATCTTCTAACTCATATGCGAGACCGACCTCAACAAAATAGCCTTTCTCGACAGCAATCCACTCATGCAAGCGCATGTGCGGCGCGATAATAAACTTGCTCATAACATCCCTCTCTAGAGTAGCTGTTACGTCATGTTGGCAGTTTTGAGGGAAATAGACCAGCCCTACAACTTTGATATATGTTTTAAACAAATTCAATAAGCTGGAGGGAAACCAGATTTCGTTCAAAAATCCTAATGTTGAAGTTTTGTCGAAACAAAACCTAAGTAAAGCAGCAACGGCTGGAACCGTATTTTTATCTTGCTGGATGACTAATGCGCAGCTCGAACAAATGCGAACTACTAAAGTCTTATTTAACGACTTGAATTAGCAATTGTAGCAATAGTAGCAGGGCTGGATCTGTCCACTCCAGTTTTTTCGACGGTTATGCGACAACTGAGCAATTCATCGAAGACGCGTATATTTTACCTCGCGCCCGCGCGCGCGTCGATGCCAACTACGTGTGGTTTGGCGTTACGTAAACTGCCAGCCATTGTGATCATTCAACCAACTTTACTGCTAAATACACAGGCTGTGAATGGATAGGGCATTATAGATAGGTCTACCCTTAAATAATCGTAAATAGTGGGGGGTACGAGCAGCAAAAGGTGGATATTTAGGTGGATATTAATTATTGATAATTCACCACATATAATAAAATCATATACTTGTAGTATTTATGTGGTGCCCGGGGGCGGATTTGAACCACCGACACGAGGATTTTCAGTCCACTGCTCTACCCCTGAGCTACCATTTTAAATCAATAAGTTAACAATACTCTAAGTTAGCTGGTCACACCTCTGTCACACGGAGGTAAAGAAAGTGGCATCAATTAGAAAAAGAAACGGCCTTTGGCAGGCGCAAGTGCGCAGCCGCAAACTCGGCTCGACATCAAAGTCATTTCACAAGAGAACAGACGCAATTGCTTGGGCCAAGGTCCAAGAAGCACTGATGCAGACTGGAGAATGGAAACCTAGGGGTAGACAATATTCTACCCTCGACGACCTAGTACAAAAATACCTCAAAAAGGTGACTCCGCACAAAAAAGGCGCAGAGACTGAAACTCGGCGGCTCAACCGTCTGCTTAAAGAAAAGTCATTAATGGCGATAAAGTTAGATGAAGCAAAGCCTCATCACTTCGCATCCTTCAGGGATAAGCGTATTAAAGATGGGAATCGAGCTGCTCAGTACGATCTAGTTCTGCTTCGAGCAGCTTGGAACACGGCTCGCATCGAGTGGGGCTGGGACCTTGGAGATAATCCTTTAACATTGATCCGCTTTCCTAAAAGCAATCCACCGAGAGAGCGCAGGCTCAAACAGGGCGAATATGGAATGTTACGCGCAGCATCAGCTGAAACAAAAGTTTGGTATCTTTGGCCAATGATCGAAATCGCAATTGAAACGTCTATGCGACGAGGAGAGATTTTGAGCTTAGAATGGAAGCACATTGACTTTGAGCGAAGTAAAGCCTTGCTGCCCATGACAAAGAACGGTCGATCCCGTTGGGTGGGACTCTCACGTCAAGTGATAGCTCTTTTAGAAAAACTACCTAAAGAACAGGAACGCGTATTTCCTGTCACCGATGTCGCAGTCAGGCAGGCGTGGGATAGGTTGCGCCGACGCGCAGGGATTACAGATCTGACGTTTCATGATCTGAGACATGAAGCGATTAGTCGCCAATTCGAAAGTGGCCTCAGCATCCCTCAAGTAATGGCAATAAGCGGGCATCAGACAGCGAGTCAGTTGTTTCGATACGTGAATTTGAGTGAAAACGATCCTGTCAATATGTAGATATTTTATTAAACAAACCACTACATGTTGAAATATCTGAAAGTATCACTTAGTCTCACCTATAGTTACCCCGTAACCTAGAGAAGCGGAACTAGTGTGGTAACTGGGCAAGAGGTCCGAAATACTACCAGCTCCTTGACAAGAGCGCAGACCACCTCTCTCGGCAGAGAGACCACAGTACTAGGCACTATGAGTGGTAAAGGGCGAAGTCTTCGAACGTTAACGCGTTAGGAGACCCAGCATGCCAATCGATCTCCTAACATTTTAAGGAGGTCAAAATGACAAACCCTTTAATTGAAGAAAAAGAAATCCAGCTCGCCAGAGCTATGTCGGACAAGGCAATTGCACGAATAAAGATAGCGGCAGCTATTCTTGGGATTACGCCAAAGCATCTGCATGAACTAGCAAAGCGGCCAGACTTTCCTGCCAAAGTCAGGATCGGATCTAACGCTATTGGATGGCGGGTTTCGGACCTAGAAGCCTGGATAGACGCACAAATTGTGAAGGGAGAAGAATAATGTCGGCTCCTTTTCAGCAATACCGTAGTGACACCTTATACGTGACAATAGTTACTTCTTCTACAGGGCCAGTGAACAAAAAAATCTATCTCCAAGATGGTAAGCTCTGCAAGGATCCAAACGCTCAAATATACGAGGGGTTCGCCAAAACAGTTCCCGCGAACACCGCATCAGATCTTAGAAAGCTGATAGAGAATTTGCGACAAGAACAAGCGATCGCGCTGGGCAGCTTAGAAGTTCCGAATAAAGCATTTCAGCTAACTACAAAAGCGAGGCTGCAACCAGGAAGTATCGCTCGCTCTCAAGATTTTTTACATCATGCTTGCTCAATTGGCTGGCTACTAATCGATTTAGACACAAAGGGTTTGCCGCCACTCTTGAAAGACATGCTAGAAGGTCGCTCGATGCTTGATTTGGTGTTTGAGATACTTCCTGAACTACTATTGTCAGAGATCCTCGTGCGCCCGTCTTCATCAGCAGGCATCATTAACCCTGATGGTTTAGAGCAAGAAGTAACAGGACTGCACATTTATGTAAAAGTTGCTGATCAAACACAAAGTCAAAGATTACTAAAGCTAATGCATGACCGATGCTGGGAAGCTGGTTATGGTTTCTTCGCGTTGGCAAGCAATGGGACTCTATTAGAACGCTCCCTGGTCGACACAGCAGTCCATGGGCCAGAACGGTTGGTGTTTGAAGCAAAGCCGAACGTGTTACCACCGCTAATAAAGCGACATATTCCTGATGAAGTCTTCAGTGGTGGCGTATTGAAGTGCATCAAGGAACCAAATTATGAGCAGGTCTATCATCTGAAAAATGAGGCCCGTGAACTAATAAAACCAGAAGCACAGAAAACGAAGCGTCGGCACGTTGAAGACAAAGCTGTCAATCTTATGACTGAAACTGGTCTATCGAAAGCCAAGGCTTCTAAAATTGTGCGGCAGCGTCTTGAAGGTCGTGAGTTTTCTGAACACGACATCTTAGAAACTGGCAGAAACAGGTTCGAGAAAGTTTCTGACTTTTTGGATAATGCACCTAGGTCAGTCGGAATGCCATGCCCCATCGAAGGGAGTGATTATGGGTTGTCCACTGCTTATTTCTATCCGGTGGATGATCATAGACCATATCCACGAATTATTTCTTTTGCCCATGGCAACATCACCGAGTTCACGTTTGAGCGGTACCGGCACTTACAGGGCTTAGTTTGGTTGCCACGGCAGTAAGTGCTGCGGCCCGTAGATGAACAACGCCTCTCCGCGCCCCCTAAAAAACCTCACCCACAATCTTGGGATCTAAGAAGCGTGAGTTAAAAAGGAACCAACCGATGATCAAAAAACCGACGTCTTCCGCTGCCCGCACTACAATTCTTCCCCATACTCTGCAGCATGCAGACAGTATCGCAGGAGAAATGCACAGGATTGCTTTGGGGTTCATTGCTCAACAAGTACTTCCTTATGTCAAAAGACGAGCGGCACCCTCATCCTCAGAACCCATCCCATCTCCACCAAAATGGCTTTTCAATGTCAGCGCAGGCGTCGGTAAGACCCGCGTTATGGCAGCCGCCGCCGTGCACGGCGTAAAGAAAGGGCTAAGAGTCGTAATCTCTGTACCCACGACTAGGTTAGGTTTCGACATCCAACGAGAAATTGAGAAACAGCTACCTGGGGCATCAGGAGTATGGCTTGGGCGAGAACAACAAGACCCAAACAACCCAAAGCAAAGGATGTGCCCCAGGCATGATGCAGCATATGCGGCTCACAAGCTAGGTCTGCGACCCTCTGCTGCCTGTGGGACAAAGAAAAGTGGGTTTTGCAAACATCGTCCGAAGGTCGGGCGCTCTTTCCCTTGTGCATACCGTCAGCAAGATCTTAGTCAGGCGCAAATCGTAGTTATCGCTGGCGGATCTATGCTAGAGCTAGCGCCAAACAAAAAAATTCAGAGAGGGAAGAACTGGCGACGCTACGCCAACAAGCAAACAAAACAACAAACGGAAATACAAGGCCTGCCAAAAACACGAACGAAAAAGGGTGCACACAATATAAAAAGTGGCGATCACTTTGATCTTTTGCTAGTCGACGAGACCAACCCATTTTCTGTACTGAAAGGATTTGACGACGAGCGTCCATTTTTTCCAAAAGACAATGCTAACCTTTCGTTTGCTGAGCAAGACGACATTCAGATCATCTTGTCTGGGTTTTTGCATGAAATCACTTGGGCTACTTCTGTCCAAAAAGGACAGCATCTCAGCCCTTGCATTTTTCAAACAGCTGACGACTTTGACAAAGTTGGTGCGTCGCTCGATATCCTGCAATGTGTTCACGAGGTCGCTACCGAAGCCCTCAAACTAGCTGAAAGCAAGGCTGAATCAAAAAGTGGGCTTTCTCAAGATAACGGCAAAAAGATAATGGATAGTTCAGGAGACCTAATTGTTCTTAGGTCGGTGCTGCTTAGGATCCAATGGATCTGCGAAGCTATGATATTCGGGCACAATACGAAGTCGGATCAGCTTGCACACCTTGAAGTAGTGCGAAGCGACGCTGGTCAAGGACTGCACGTTCGAAGAAAGTCCAAGATTAACTATCACTATGATAAGATACCAACCATGTTGTTTGACGCCACCGGAGAGGCGCAGCTGCTCGAACATACATTCGGCACCATCGAAGATACGTATCACCGCACCGCAGTAGACGGCTCAGGGGTAAAGCGCTACCAGCTGCGCGACGAGACCATAACATACAGCCAACTTGACAACCCGAACTGGGCCCGACGCATCAGGCTTCTCGCTGAGATACAAGAGCTTATCCACGGGTCTGCTGGGTTGGTCGTTCCGTTGAAAATTGAAAAACAGATTGAAGCAAGTCTTAGCCCATCTGTTAGCATGCTCCACTTTGGCGCTGAGAGGGGAGACAATTCTCTTGAAACAGTGGCGTCACTGGCCGTAGTCAGTCGGCTCGCAAAACATCCGTCGTTTCTAGAAGACATGACCACTGTGCTAACCGAGGCTCCAGTCCAGCGGCTTGCAAGAGAGCAGCGTTGGTACCCCAAAAAAGACGGCTTCATCGTTTTGCGTAACCAAGATGCAGGTTGGCCAGTTCGTCGAGACTTCCACCCCGACCCTCTCGTTGAATGTGCTCGCCGCTCAATCACAGAGGCTGGGCTTGAACAAGCATTAGCCAGAGGCCGCAATGTCAGACGTGATGAAAATAAGCCTCTACACGAATACGTTCTTACAAACGCAGCAACCTCGCGGCCTGTAGATGGTACTTTCACAAGAGCTCAGCTCGAGGCAGTCGCTGGTTGGGTTGGAGAACTACTGCTTGCAGGTGTTTGGGTGCGAGACGGTAAAGGCCAAGGGATTTTACAACCCATATTCCGCGGAATCTGCTCTCAAAGGCGGGAATGCCTCTTAGAATATACTATAGGCGATCCCGCCTTTGAGAGTCCCGAAAGGGCCGCTAAATGGCGCAAAGATCAAATAGCCGACAATTATGAGATTGCGCGGTTAGTAGCGCGAGTTAATCGGAAACTCGAAGCCAGTTCTGGCTCGATCGATTTACTTTTCGCGCCGTTTCCTCTCGGCGCTTTCCAACCAATCAAAGCCAAGATCCGAGGATCACGGTACTTCGCTCAAGTGTACGTCCGCGTTAACGAAAACGAGATTCCTGAAGAGGCTCTGCAGCGGATACTCGGTGATGAAATTAGGCACATCGAAGTCAAACCCAAATTAAATCACACCCAACTGAAATCGTTGGGCTAATACTTAAGGACTGCGGGCCAAGAACCGTGGTCCTTAAAAAGGGTACCGTCTTCTATATCTTAAATGGCTACTATCACGTTTTGCCACAGTAACCCCCACAACTGAGGGTGCAGGACTCACTTGAATTGGTTGCGCCAGTCCTTGGACAGATGACCGTGGTCCACGAACCAAGCCTCCAGCTCCTTCAGTTCGCCGCGCATCTGCCGCCCCTGTTCAGCAAAGAGTCTAGCCGCTGCTCGCTTCTCTTTGGTAAAGCGACCGTGCTTGATTTTAGCCTCTGTGAGTCGCGCAAGGCCGTCCTTGGTCCTTGGGCCAGTGGAAGCCCCTCCATGGAGCTTACAGCGGCCCACAGGGAGTCTGGCGGGACGCTGGCACAAGGTCCCGCGACGGGTCCGGGCCTCGCACCGAATACCCTGCCAGTTTGGGCCGTAGAGCCATGGTTTGGGGTTGGCTTTCATTGTGCTCACATATCATCGGTTTATGGGGTTCTATTATACCCCATCTTGGATGGCTTTGCTAGGCATGCGTGGCTTGGTCCACGGACCGCGGCCCGGGCAAAACTGACCAACGCTAACTGAGCCCAGGCAACGCTATAGGCAGGACTTGGGTGGGTGCGTGCTCTATGGTCCGATAGCGCACTGGTTCTTGGTTATCGGTCCACGGGCCTAGGCAAGATGGTGCAGAAACCCCAGGGCAGGTTTCATGCAGCGGGATGGAGAGTGTTTTGTCATACGGAGAGGCTACGAGTCCACCCGACCCGTCTCAAGTTAGTTTTGTCTGACAGTACCGCAAGGAGGGTTATTCTGACAAAACCCAGCCAGATAATTTTATATTTTCAAAAGATCGATGGCTTTTTTATGAAAATCAGGGTTACGTCGAATCT